>Ga0316205_10000933_pt1 | contig 42378 bp, 32 predicted proteins | sample 3monthpyrite_MG_FD_204941 | JGI IMG/M metagenome (GOLD analysis project Ga0316205, IMG submission 204941) | Microbial mat bacterial communities from mineral coupon in-situ incubated in ocean water Damariscotta River, Maine, United States -... | ecosystem: Environmental > Aquatic > Marine >...
CTTTCCAGTGAGGTCCTGGCCATTTTGTAAAGCGGCCAATGCTTTGTTAAAATCAAATTCTTCAGACATGTATCATTCCTCTTACTTTCTATTGTAATGAAATGACACAGAATTTCTAACACTCCCTTCCGGTTATGCTTTTGAGCCAGAATCCAGTGTCTTATGTTCGTTAAAGTCACTGGAGCCCAGCTAGAAGCATGCTGTGATGACGATGCACGTTAAGATATTTTATTTTTCTGCTTAAGTTTTTTTGTCTTAAGAGCTAACTCAAAATCACAACAAACAATACACTCCGTTATTCCATAATGCTTAAATCGGCAATCCAGTGTATTTAACCACCCCCCTAAAACGCTTCTTTAAACCATGAAAGATCCTGTTCATCTTCTTCAACAGCAGCAACTTCCACAATTTCCTCGGCATATAACATGGGCGGATCGTTATTTTCATTTTTAATATTTTTCTTAATATCACTTCGATTGTTTATAGACGCAATAACAATATCTTCAGCTTCAGCCTTTGTATTTGCATCGGCATATTGAGTGGTATAAAAGCCATACCTTGCCTGACCTTCACCGAGATCAATAACAAAGTTTTGCCCATTTAGCATGACTTTATATTTTTTCATTTAGCACCAGATCACCTTAAGTACAGCTATTCGAATCACATCTATTTATATATGATTTATTTTTTAAAATCCTGATCTTTAACTGCTAACCGCTTTCTGAATAAGTGGAACCAGCGACTCGGGAAGTTTTATATACCCCGCCAGTGCAAAAGCATGTGCCTTTTCCGTCATTTTATTCCAGGTTTTTTTTATAATAACAATCCACTTTTCTTCATCGTATTCAGGGTGTTTTTCCACAAACGCAAGCATATAGTGCTCGATAAAAACCAGAGCCGATACATCTTCAAGCAGTTGTGTATCCGGATTACTTTTCAGTGACTTCTTACTGACTGCAATTTTTACACGATTAATAAACGCATCATCATAACCCGCCTCTACCAGCAAGGCAGCCACTGTGTCCGCATGAAAAGTATAAAGATTGGTTCGCCATAGATGGTAGCCTTTACGATCCATAGGATATTCGTCTCGAGGGTATTTCCAGCGCTGAATATGCTGAGCACGTAAAGCCAGTTTCATTGCATCATCCGCATCCGGCGCATATCGTTGCTGCATGTCAGACATGCGATGCGAATACAGTCCCTCTTTTGGCCACTGCTTTCCATCACTGCTTTCCTGATTTGGATCTTCATTGTTTGCCTTGTCTATCAGCTCAACAGCAAGTTCAAATTTATTTTGTGTCATAGTTTTTTATCTTTTATTAGAGGGTCGTCAAAGAATTTATACAGCCTCAATTATACTGATTATCAGTCAAAGACCAAATCCAGATTAAAATTTAATGATCGAGTAAATAAAGGTATCAAATCAACTACCTTTGCCATGAAATATTCACAGTATCACCCACAAACCATAATTTTGTATTTTTTATTTCAAATAAGCAGATTTTTTCGTCAATCAGTCTCGCGCTTAATAAAAAATAAATACGTTTCATTATCAATATAAAGCACCGTATAAATATGCACATCCAATATAAGAAAACAATTATTTATATTATCCGGACACTCTGTTTGTTGCACTCGTTTGACACCCATTTGCGCATAAAACAATCACCCATTGTTTTTAAATTGTGCACCAACAAACATTTAGGTTATTATAAAAATATAATATTTCAGAAAGCCAAACGCCTTAACGAGTATCTGCAGTAAGCTATGTTCAGGCATCATACTTATGCGCTGATTAAAAAATTATAAAATTTGTCTCTTACATTAACTAAGGCCAGAAAACAAACGGCCAACCGATCACCCTTACATGGAGTGGTATGTTTCAGGTTTATATTTCATCAACCTATCAGGACCTACAGGATTTTCGCATAACGGCTGCTAAAGCGGTGCGCCATCTCCAGTGTCGAGCCGTTGCAATGGAAGACTACCTCGCCAGTGATGAGCGCCCTCTGGATCGCTGCCTGGCGGATGTCCGTTCCAGCAACATCTATGTTGGCCTGTTCGCACGCCGCTACGGTTTCACTCCCCCGGGCCAAACGAAGAGCATTACTCAATTAGAGTATGAAGAAGCCGGGCTGGCAGGCATTCCCCGTTTAATATTCATCCTTGATGAGTCGGTTGACTGGGCAGAATCAAATTCAGATTCAGACCCGACAGACATCCTCCAGCTACGCTCAACACTACAGGAAAAACACCTTGTCAGCACCTTTCGAAACACCGATGAACTCGACGCACGCCTGACCGCGGCACTGAGTCTGACGCTACAGAAACACGGTGGCAACGGCAAGATAGAGATACCTGAGTTGCTGCCCTATATGAACAATCGCAGCCGCCAGCGCGACCAGTTGGCCGATGCCCTGGATATTCATTTCGAACAGTGCCCGCGACGGCCTTTTGTTGCCATTGTCTACGGTGATGAGCGCGAAGCTCACAGTGCTTTTGTGGAGCGACTTGAAAGAGTGACATTCCCAAAACTACTGGGACTTGCTGAAGACTCAGAACCACTACAGCATTTTGATATACGCTGGAGCGAGCCCGGTGCTTCTCTGGATGAGCGTGAACGGCGTCTGCAATGTCGTCTTGCTGAAAGTTTAACCGGAGAGCGCCGCGCCGATACCCAGGCAATAGCTGAGGAACTCGCACGCAATCGCTGCCCTGTCATGATCTCCTCTTCAGTCCTGAGCTCAGACTGGCAGGCCGACGAGGAAAAACTGGTACTGCGCTGGCTCAAGCACTGGACAACCTGGCCAGACATGCCACCTGGGCAGAAACTATTTATAGTACTGAGCTTTCACCTTAAAGACTGTTCACAGGCATCATTCCTGGCGCGCCGTAAATTAAACAAAAAAAATAAATGTGTCTGTGAATTTGTCAGCCAACTCAACAATGATGAGGCAGAAAATTTTTCACTGGTCCCTCTTGAAAGGCTGCAAGCCATAAGTGAAGCAGATGTGCTGAACTGGCTGGAAGATTATGCGGCAAAATTCTGCCGCGAATCCCAGGGCGTCATCCGTGACCCGCTGGTGCTCGAAGAACAACTTAAACCCTGGTTACGTGAATTTTTTCGCACCGAAAATGAAATTAATAAATCCGAAGGTATACACATGGAAAAGCTGGCACGTGAACTGCGCCGCCAGCTGGACCGCTGCTTAAACGAAGGAGGAATCTGACTCATGGCAAACGCCAACTGGTATCAAGGCACCGGTGCTCAACACGATGCACCGGTAGAACTGCCCACCTCATTATTAGATCGTCACGCTGATCCAGCAGGATATCTGGCTGACCCCGGGCTGGTTGATGCAGTCAATGTCGCGCTGCATCTTGGCCAACCCCTGCTGTTAACCGGCCAGCCCGGCACGGGTAAAACCCAGCTCGCCAATAGCCTGGCCTGGGAACTGGGCTACCACCCACTGTTAAAGTTTGAAGCCAAGTCCACCAGCGTTGCCCGTGATTTGTTCTACACCTACGATACATTGGGGCGTTTCCATGCCGCGCATACCGGCGAAGGTACAGTCGATAGCCTCAACTACCTTCACTTTAATGCACTGGGCCTGGCCATTCTACGCGCCAACGAACCCGCTGCCGTTGCCAGACTACTCACTGATGATACGCAAAATACCGGCAAACAACGTTCCGTGGTGTTGATTGATGAAATAGATAAAGCTCCCCGGGATTTTCCCAACGATCTGTTAAACGAAGTCGAGGGCATGTATTTTAAAATCCCCGAACTGGGTAATGAGACCGTGACCTCAGACCCGGAATTTCGCCCTATTTTAATCCTCACAAGTAATTCAGAAAAAAATCTACCGGAAGCCTTCCTGAGGCGCTGCGTCTTCTATGACATCCCGTTTCCCAATCGCGATCGTTTAAGCCACATTGTGCACTCAAGACTGGGGGAAGCCATTACCGATAAACACACCCTGTTACAGGATGCACTCGATCTATTCGATCGGCTTCGTGATCCCGCCGGTGGCCTGCACCGAAAACCATCAACCAGTGAATTGCTGGCCTGGTTGCGGATTCTGGCAGAACGTTCCCAGGACCAGAAAAATTACATCCGCACTGAAGCCATGATCGAACCAGCCCTCGCCTCGCTGATCAAGACCTCAGAAGATCGGCCGACCGCGCGGGAACTGCTTAAAGACTGGTTGAAGACAAAACAGGCGTGAGCAAAACCTTTACAAATGCATCCGCAACCACCGCCAACAAGCCGGAGGATGCGGTCAAAATTAGCGGTGATGACCTGATCTCACTGCTGGAAATCCTGCGCCGTGACGGTTTTCCGATTGGCATAAAGGAATACATCGCGGCACAGGAAATATTAATCGCCTGCAGTTCTAAAGATGGCATCGAACCCGTGCGACTGCGTAACTGGCTGGCACCTGTTCTGTGCATCAATCCGGATGAACAACGATTTTTTTACCAACGCTTTGCCGAGTGGATGCAGCAACGCCTCCCCCCCATACCAATAGCCAAAATAAAACCCACGCCGCACAAGACCCAACTCGACAAAGACATAAAAAAGGCCCGCCCCTGGAAATGGCTGGTAATTGCAATCTCTTTGATGGCAGCGGTAGTGGCGATTCCACAGTTGCCGGAGCGGCAGGAAGACATCGTAATTACACCACCAACAACAAAGGAACCGGGCTCCGAACAACCCCTGTCAACGCGCCCAAATAAGCCTGGACAGGCTGACCCAATAAAGCAGGAGCCGCTTGAACCACAAATGCTTATTAGTGGTCGTGTTCATAGTTTAGAAGGACAGGAGGTTTATGGCGCGACGGTGACGGTGGCAAGGAAATTTAAAGGGCATGATGCGAGAGTTAGATCTTTAAGCTTCAGTCCAGATGGCAGGCGCATGGTCACTTTGTCAAATGATAAAACAGCACGCATCTTGAATACTGGTGACGGTCGCGAGCTTGCAAGCATGCCACATGATGCTTCACTCTATTTCGCCACATTCAGTCCCGATGGTGGGCGTGTGGTCACGGTGTCAGAAGATAAAACGGCGCGTATCTGGGATGCTGGTGACGGCCGCGAGCTGGCGAGCTTGCCACATGATGATACCGTCTATTCTGCCGTGTTCAGCCCGGATGGCAGCCACGTGGTCACGGAATCAATGGGAACAGCGCGTATCTGGGATACCGATGACGGCCGCGAGTTGGAGCGCTTGCCTCATGATGGTATTGGTGCAGTGACTGCCGCCGCGTTCAGCCCGGATGGCAGCCGCGTGGTCACGGCATCATGGGATGAATCAGCGCGTATCTGGGATGCTGGTGACAGCCGCGAGCTGGTGCGCTTGTCACATGAAGGAATAGTCTATTCCGCCGTGTTCAGCTCGGATGGTAAGCGCGTAGTCACGGCATCAGAAGATAAAACAGTGCGTATCTGGAATGTCGATGACGGCCGCGAGCTGATGAGTTTGACACATGATGATGCAGTCTATTCTGCCACGTTCAGTCCTGATGGCAGGCGCTTGGTCACGGTGTCATTGGATAAAATAGCGCGTATCTGGGGTGCTGGTGACGGCCGCGAACTGGTGCGCTTGCCACATGATGATCGAGTCCATTCCGCCGTGTTCAGCTCGGATGGCAAGCGCGTGGTCACGGCATCAGAAGATAAAACAGTGCGCCTCTGGGATGCCGATAACGGTCGAGAGCTGGCACGTTTGCCACATGATGATGTAGTCTATTCCGCAGAATTCAGCCCGGATGGCAAGCTACTCGCCACAAATAGCTACTCTAGCGCGAAGCTCCTGTCCTGGGTTGGTAACGACACCACCGGCAATTTCAACCTTGCTTCTAATTTGGCCAACAATACCCAGCTGCAGATTTCCCACCCTGATTATCAGACAACGACTTTGCACGATATCCCCGAGGGTTTTGGCCAATTGACTATCGAAGCTAGACTCGCACCACGGCCTGCTTTGTGGCTAGATACCTTTATCCATAACCCCATACAAACCCGCATCATCCTGGCCTTGCTACCATTACTGGCGGTTACCGCCTGGTGGCTATGGCGACGAAAGCGTCGGCAGCTCATTCTCGAGCGTCGTTCGGTGCGTAATGTTGATACGCTGGCGGGTGTTACGATTCCAGAACCCCAGCATAAGTTATATAGCGATAAATTTTTTGTGCGCGCACGGATTGAGGCGCGCCGCCATCAGGCCAGTGGTCAGGGCGATCTGGATGCGGATGCCACCGTCGATGAAACCGTACGCCAGCTCGGCTGGTTTAGCCCAGTGTATAAGGCTCGCCTTAGCCTGCCCGCCTATCTGGCACTGATTGATCGCAACGGTTTTCAGGACCAGCAATCTCGTCTGATCGACGAATTTCTAGACCGACTTGAAAATGGGGGAGTTGAAATAGACCGTTACTATTTCGATCGCGACCCACGCATGTGCACATCAGGAGGTCGCGGCAATAAAACACGACGCACACTGCGTGAACTGGCGGGCCGTTATGCTCAGCAACGCCTGTTATTGTTTAGCGATGGTAGCGGGTTGCTGAACCCTGTAACCGGCCGCCCCTCCCCGTGGACTGAGCAGTTCTCTGCCTGGCCAGAGCGCGCACTTATGACACCGGTGCCGACCTTTCACTGGGCCTCACGTGAAGTCGAACTGGCGCGGCTCGGTTGTAGGGTGTTACCCGCCACCCCAGCGGGTTTACTGGCCTTTGTTGAACAACTGGGTGACTCAAAAAACATTTCCCCATTGCCCTCAACCCAATGGTGCGAACAGTTTCCTGAAATAATCACCGCCCAACCAGCACGCTGGCTGCAACGTGATGAACCAAACACAGAAGACATTGATACATTATTAGCACAATTGAAACGTTACCTGGGCGGTGATAGCTACCGCTGGCTATGCGCGCTGTCGGTTTACCCCGAACTGGACTGGTACCTGACCCTCTACCTTGGTTTGCATCTAAAGGATAAAGATGGCAAATCGGTGCTGGATGAAACTACACTACTTCGATTGTTACGCCTGCCCTGGCTACGCCGTGGCAACATCCCTGACTGGCTGCGCCTGCGATTGATTGAAGAGCTGAACAGCAACGATGAAGACACGGTTCGAGGGTTTTTACGTGAACTGATGCGGGACCAGCTAGAAGCCCCCAGCAGCCGCTTTCATCTTGATATTGCGCACCCATCTGAGAGCATTTATAAACGCGACTGGACGCGCTTTTTTACTGACATGTTACGCACTGAACCTGAAGATAGCCCACTGCAGGATCGGGTATTTGTCAATTTTCTGCTCGGAAAACGCCCACAACGTCTACAGGTGCTGGCACCCCGTAGCTGGCATCGACTAGTTTATGAGCAGGGTTTAAGTGCGCTGGGTTTGCGTGAACGTGCTGGCTTTTTGCTGGCAGCCTGTGCATCTGTTTTACTCGGCCTGAGTACTATTTCTTTGATCCAGTTTGCAGAAGGCTTACAGGCCGGTGATACCCCTTCGCAGATAATAGAACAGGACTGGCAGCCTGCAAAGTCGGGATCACAGACACAATCTCAAATTGCACATAAATTTGAACCCGCCACTAAAATAGCTGACCCAACTGCCTTTCCGCCTGACTACACTGCGGTTTATAGTATGGTTAAAAACGACTTGAATATTGGGGAGTACAAAGTGACTCTGAGTCGGCAAAAAAATGAGACCTGGTTATATCAGAGCCAATCTAAATCGGAAGGTATTCTGTCTCTTATTAACAATACAATAATAAAGGAAGAAACCACGCTAGCAAAAATTCAGGGGCACATAAAACCTCAAACTTATAAATATGCGAACACCGAAATAAAAATAAATGCTCATCTTATCTTTAAGTGGAAAACAAATAGCATAGGCTTCGTGGTAGAAGAAAAAAGAGGTTCACGCAGAGCAAATGAAAATAGAGGCTCCCTCAGAATCACTGACGAAACTATCGACAACCTTTCACTGTATTTAAGGTTAATGAGTGATTTAAAAGTGGGTCAAACATTTCTTTCTTACAATGTTGTCAAAAATGCAAAAATATTAAATTATCGCTTTGAAATCCTAGGTGAAGAAAATATAGAAACTGATGCGGGTAATTACAATACCCTCAAGCTCAAAGGCAGCATAAAAGAAAGCAAACGTTCAATGATGATATGGCTTGCACCTGAGCTGCATTTTTTACCTGTAAAGATATTGAGTTCTGAACAGAGCGAAGATACATTTGACGGACCACTAACGAGCGCCGATCTATCACTGACCCGTGTCACTGGGGCCATTACCGACAAAGCGTCAAAGCCCGTTGCACAACAAGCCCCAAAAGAAAACACGCAGCAACAACCCGTGTTAAAAGATGTCTTCACTGAAAAAGGTCGCTTCTCGGTACGCAAGCTTAACCTTAATAAAAATGGCAGGTATCTGGAAATGCAAAAAGGCGGACAAATAAATGCCACTCTACAGATTAATCATGATTGCCCAGATTGTGGTGGCGCCATCAATCAGATTATTGTGGGCCTGGCCGGTGAAGAACGTGCCCAGGCCTGTATCTGGAACGGCGGTCGAACCAGCAGAGGCTGGCAAACTGTAAAGTTCAAATTAAACATACCCAATACTCCTGGAAAGTATGAAATTCGTACCCGTTATGCACAGGCCTATAATTGTAAAGATGCACTTGGCTGGTGGAAGGTAGATCGTCCAACAGGGCCAGGGGTAAAATCAACCATTGGCTATGTCAGTGTTAAACAGGGCGAAGCAAAACCAACTAAACCTGTTGAGGCCGATACGAATCAGCCAGATAAGGAACAACAAAATATAAAGCCGCAAGCTCCAGACCTGATGAACCCGAAGAAGATTTCAACACTGGATAAAAAATGGAATACAGAAGTTTGGACTTTCTACAATAAAAACATTAAAGGGCGTTATCCGTTTAACCTAACAAGCAAAACCAGTGTTAGTCTGGAAAATTTTGGTGAGTTTTTTGGTGAGGGCGGCATCGTACATCAGTTTACCGAAAATGAACTTGAGCCCTATCTTGATACCTCGAGTAATCCCTGGCGTTGGAAAGATTACGCTAGACTTGGTAATCCGGGGTTTACTACAATTACACTAAGACAATTAGAGCGCGCTTCAGAAATTCGCAAAGCCTTCTTTATGGGGGGCGGAAAAACACCTCAGGTGTCATTAAGACTTAAACCCTACAGGTTAGATAGTAAAGTCGCCCGATTTATACTTCAATATGATGACAAACGCTATACCTATTCACACGGACCAAAGTTTTGGAAAGATTTTCAATGGACTGGAACCAATCAGAAGCACCGGGCACGCTACATGTTTGAAGATTTGAATGGTAAAATAACTCAAGTAGATGAACCGGTCCATGGGCATGGCTAAACATTCTTGATAAGGCTGATATCAAAAAAACAAAAGAACCCAATCTTGACATTGTAACCTTCAACGCAGGTGATTTTTCCGCTAGCTATCAACTTAAAAGAAACAACGTGTACCCCCTTATTAGTAATTTTCGAAAATTTAAGCTCCCGAAAAGTTTAACCAGCCAGGACACTAAACAGGAACAAGCTCGACCTAAGCCACCAACGAGCATTAATCTCAAGTAAATAACATTTGTTACATAAGACCAATAAAGAAACAAAATTATATTGGGTAAAAATCTACGCTTTCTTTACCGACCTGTAAAATTACATGGGCTTTCAGGGTTAAGCCTCACGACCCGAAATGTAAATCAAAAAATTAGAAAAGGTAACTATTATGAACAAAGATGATTTTGAAAACTACATTAAAGATCGATATCAACCCCAGATAGACTGGTACGATAAAAAATCAATGGCAAATCAGAAAATGTATCAGCGATTACAGTTTAGTCTAATCGTTTTATCTTCTCTGACCCCAATACTTATTATTATTGATCAGCTTAAAGAACTGGAAAAATATAACTCACTGTTTTGGGCACCGGCAGTTACAGCAGTATTAGTTGCCATTATTACAACCCTGATTAAAACCTATCGCTTCCAGGAAAACTGGATCAACTATAGAACGACCTGCGAGTCACTTAAAAAAGAGCTGTATTTTTATGAAGCAAACCTGGATGAGTATGCGGATAGTAAAAATAAAGAATCAATTTTTGTTAATCGAGTGGAAAATTTAATATCCCGGGAAAATACACTCTGGTTGCATACACAAAAACCACCAAAGGATGAAAAATAAAATTCGGTTTATTTATGTGTGTTAGATCATAAGAGGGGAGCCAAAAGTCTGCTTTTCTAATAATTGAGCTTTAATCTTCAAACAAACTGTAAGATTTAGTCTGAAGCTATTTTGTAAATTGTTAGATCAGGTGAGCTACTACAATTTATGATTCAATTTTAAATTATGATACTGGAAGGTTATATCAATTATTTAAACGTAGTGTAGCCGCTCAGACTTGATCACAGTTACCCGTTATTACTGTGACTGTTAGTTTGATTTTTGAGTCATGTTCAACTAACCCAATTTTGTTCTGTAAAAATATCAATTGATTTTTTAATTAATGCCTCAAGATCAGCACGACTAAATCCCGCTCTCGCCATTGTGATCATACCCACAATTAACGCCGTAACATGATTTGCCATTACATTATTATCTACACCTAAACGTATTTCCCCGTCTTTTTGCGCTTGATTTAAACGAACAGAAATAGCATTCTGCAAATGCTGCAATGCTGAATCTAACATCGCTTTGGTAGATTCATCATGCTGCTCTTTCTCAAGAAGCGATAACACCACCAGACAGCCCCCAGGATTGGATACATTAAAATGCAGGTTCAGGCTCTCACGCAAAACATTATTAACTGCTTGGCGGGCTGTTTCTGCCTTTTCTACAGACTCAATAAAACGACTCAACAGGGTATGTAAATACAGGTCCAGAACTTTCTTAAACAGTTCCCGCTTACTTCCAAAAGCATTATATATGCTAGTCGGATTTAGCCCCATTACCTGTTCAAGCTCCTTCATAGAGGTCGCGGAGTAGCCCTTCTTCCAGAACAGATACATAGCCAATTCCAGTACCTCATTCTCATCAAAATTCTTTGTTCTAGCCACCTGCGCCCCTGAATTGTCATTATTATGAGATATTATAGCATTCACTACAAAATATTGTTGACATGGTTTCGATCATCGCTTATTGTAGTGATCACTACAATTAAATAATAACACTAACAAACGGAGCAAACACCATGAATACGCACACCATAACCGAACTGGGTAAACTGAAAGACTTACATCAGCATGAATTTGTTGTAGAGGGCCTGGAAACACCCCTCATAGGTAAAGCCTTTCTCGGGGACAAGCTTGATCTGACGTCAATGGAAGTATCGATTAATAAAGATTCCCCAGATACGGGTATCAACTTTTTCCACTCACATAAAATGAATGAAGAGGTCTACATCTTTCTGGGAGGTAGCGGTGAAATGATGGTTGATAATAAACGATTTACCATTAAAGAAGGCACTGCCGTTAAGGTACAAACTGGGGCAAAGCGTGCCTGGTGGAATACGGGAAATGAAGACCTCTGTTACATTGTTATTCAGGCACAAACCAATGGGCTTAAGCAATCAAAGCTAAATGATGCGGAAGTTTTCGATGACAAAGTACCCTGGGTTTAACAACACATCTAACTTATTAAATTCACTCGTACTCGTTAACTCTTAAGATGTGTAAGTATTTGACACATTGAATGCTTAGAGAGTGCGATGTGATTAATTGTTAAACTGTAATGAAATCTGGTGAACCATATGAAAATAATATCATCCATTATAATTATCTTTTTTAGTACTTTGACGATGGCTACTGAGAATAAAATTAACTGGCAGGAATGGTCAAAAAATGCCTTTGATGAGGCCAAAGCCACAAATAGACCTATGATTATTAATGTCGGCCATGAAGGATGCATAGCCTGCCGATGGATGAAAGATGAAACCTTCAGCGAGTCAGAAGTAATAGAAATAATTAATAAAAATTTCATTGCCATACAGGTCGATAGTGAGATGCGCCCAGACATTGGTGAACGTTATTCAGATTGGGCATGGCCAGCAACAGCTTTCAATAAGCCAGATGGTACCCAGGTACTTGCGATTCGCGGCAACCGACAACCTGATGATTTTAAAAAAATACTTAATAAGATTTTAGATGATCACCAATCGGGAAAACTCAAAGCTGACCAACTTGCGCCTTATGCTGCCCCTGTTAAAATTCGCGATACGCCCTTAATTCAAATTCGTAATCAGGTACGAGCTCAACTTGATAATAGTTTCGATGACAATCTAGGCGGATGGGGAAGTAATAAAATTCTTGAACACGCTGAGCCCATAATTCAATTCGCAACTAGATATTATCTTGAAAACGACAAACAGGCTCACCAACGCTTTATGAAGACAGTTAACGGTTTTATGCATCATATAGATGAGACTTGGGGAGGAATATTTTATGAATCTCTTAATAACTGGGATGACATGATATTTGAAAAACGTTTAGAAACCCAGGCTTCCGCATTACAATTATTTTCAACCGCATATGAACTAACTGGAGAAAAACGGTTTGTTGTTGCACTTGATCATATTCAACGATATTTAAATGAACATTTAAAATCTGATTCCAACTTATATTTTGCAAGCCAACAAGCTAACATTTACAGACCATCCAGGGAAATATCTCTACCTGATTATTATGAATTAAATGATGAAAATCGCAGGTTAATCGGTTTACCCAGTATTGATCGAAGTTTATACACAGATCTTAATGCTCGAGTAATATCCGGACTTGTTTACGCCTATGATGCCACAGGTAAAACAGATTACTTAACGAACGCGATACAAATAGCTAAGTCATTAGTTAAACATCACAAAGTTAATAATGCGTACTTTATTCAATTTAAGAAAAATGCTGAATTTCGTGCTGATGAGCGTGTACATAAAGTTCTAGAAAACAATGGCATATACCTTCGCCCCCATGCTTATCTAGGAATTGCTTTTGTAGATTTACATCGAGCTACAGCTGATAAATATTGGTTAATTCAAGCTAACAGCGTTATTAATGTATTAAAAGATTTACAGGACAATTCACTTGGTGGTTTTTTTGCCACAAAAAACCAGATCATTCCACGTAAACCACTAGAAGATAATGCGACCACCGCCCGTTTCTTATACATGATGAGTGTTTTAAAAAAGAAACCTGAATATTATAATATGGCAGAAAATGCGATTAGAGCAAGCGCATCTAAAGACATCGTTGAAAGAGAGGGTCGGATTACAGGTAATTTAGCAGTAGCAACTGAACTTCTAACGGCTGGTTATCTGGAGTTCTCAATTGTTGGTAATAAACATGATCCCGCGGCTCAGAAACTATTTGACTCTTCAAGACAAGTTTATGAACCACGTAAAATATTACATTTTGAAAAACCCGGTCGGTATCCAAAACGTGACAAAGCAGCTCTTTATATATGTAATACGCAAGCTTGTTCTAAACCCATTTATGAGACAGTAAACATCAAAAAGGAGGTTAGAAAGTTTCTTGATATTTAAATTATGGCATATAAAATTGAAACTCAATCATTAACAAGCTGCCCCTGGAGTACCCTTTAGTTATTATTCAGATGACTTTCTACGATAGAAATCAACGTCAATATACGTGGATTTTTTTTGCTAATAGTTTGAAGATACTCAAGCTTAGTTAAAGCAAGTTCATAGTTACCATTTTTTATTAACTTTTTCACTAAAAACAATTCATTTTCCAGCTCTATGCGTTTTCGATTAATTTCCATTTTATTTATGAGACTAAAACGCATACGCGTAAATCTATCATTTTCCGGACTTGCGATTAACCCACGATCGACATTTTCAAGCGCATCTAAATATGCGCCCTTAGACACTTGATATTTTGCCAATTGGTAATAATGATCTGATATAACTTCAATGCCAGAGTGAGCTTGAACATTTTCAGGATCAATTGATAAAACCATTGAGTATTCGGTCAGTGCAGAAGCTTCTCTAGGCGTGACGTATTGTCTCTCTTTCATATAATAAGCCGCCTTATCCAGATGAATTAAGACATCCTTATTTTTACTAATCTGATTTCTTAGTGTTAGTATTTCTTCTTCCTGTTTTGCAACAATAATACGCTGTTTTTCTAATTCATTCAGATAGGCTTTAGTTCGCTCGGCGGCTCGAGCGGTAAAGGCTTTAAGATCAGAAAATTGTTTCTGGGTATAGCCAGATACATTATCTGATAAAATAACAGAGAATGAAAAAAGCAGAGCAATCAGAACAGCAACATTTTTATAGGTTCTCATACGCGCACTGCGTATTGCGGCCTGTTCATTTTTAGAGCTGGTGAGTTTTGTCAGATCTTCAATTAAATCAAAGGCAGATGCATATCTGTCTGACGGGTGCTTCGACAATAATTTATGGATTATGTGTTGGTGTTCTATATATTTTATATCGAGATTCGGTGGTGTCTCTTCCAAGTGTTTATATATTAAAGCAAACGGAGTATCTGCAGTAAATGGTTTTTCCCCGGTTAACATTTCATAATAAACCACTCCAAGACTATATAAGTCTGTACGGTGATCGACTGTGTCACTAGAGGCCTGTTCGGGACTTATATAATAAGGCGTACCCAGCATCATGCCGCCTGTGAGTGTTTCTTCGCTGAAACCAATGGCTCCGGCAATACCAAAATCAGCCAGTATCGGTTGCTTGTCATCATTGAAAATAATATTACCCGGTTTTATATCACGATGAATAAAACCCTTGCTGTGTGCATAGGCAAGTGCCTCGCTCAGCTTGGTCATAATATTTATTGTTTCTTCCTGGCTTAACCGACCTTTGATCTTCTTTTTTAAGTCACCACCCTGTAAATATTCCATGGCAATATAGAAGTGACTATCAGTTTCACCCGCATCATAAATAGTAATAATATTTGGATGATTCAGAACACCGCAATTAGCTTCTCGTAAAAACAATCTGGAAAAGCTGTTATTTTCACAATATTTTTTAGGTAGAATTTTTAACGCAATGGTACGGCCAACCGCTACCTGTATGGCAACAAAAACTCTGGCCATACCACCTTTGGTAATTTTCTTCAGTATTAAGTAACCGGGGATTTCAGATTCAGGCATTATACAAAATAGAGTGTTGTTAGTTTATTAAAAATACAAATAATTTGAATTGATTTTCACTGGAATAAATAGGTTCAAATCACAACTGGAGTATAACAGCTAGCAAGTATTTTACCAAAGTATAGTTTTTAGCTACAGTTATAGTATTTACATCTAAGAAAATATTAAATTTTAAACTGTGGATTTTTATGGAGCAAAGGGGGCTTGCCGTTGATATTTCAGAACGAGAAATTCATTCACAGAAGCGATTATCAAGTCCCTGAACGGCTAACGACATTAACGTCAGGCAACCAGGATGCAGCGGGCCGTATTTCACCAACAACCCGGCCCCGTGAATTTATTATCTCAGGCGAAATATGCGCCTGTAGTTGTTGTTTCTCTTCCCCAGAAAGCGCTCCTAAGTGATCAAGGATTGCCAATAAAGCAACCGAGCGTGCCCGGGCACTGCCATCAATAATTTTCAACGCAATACCCAGGCCTCGCTCAGCTAATGCCGCCGTGACAATACCCTCTGCACCGGTTTTAGCTAACACTGAGCCGCGACTGACTTCATTAAGTTCACTCACTACAGTACCGTGTCCGGCGATATAAAGCGGCTCATTAGTCATCGCCTCGTGCAAACGGTAAATGGCCTGAGCACGTTGAGTTGATAATTCTTGCGGATTTGCAAAACGCGCCGTAGCATGCGCCAGTTTAATTAACGGCATAGTGGGTGCTGGCAGCCCGCAACCATCGATACCAATCGGGTACTGTCTAAGGTTAATATTGGCGAGGTCTGAAAGTATATCGAGGGATAACTGCTGTAAAGGGTGTTCTATCTGATGGTAGTTCTCGATGGGCACCCCAAGGTGCAGAGCCGTGCTTAGAAATCCAGTGTGCTTACCAGAACAGTTATGGTGAATTCTGCAACCTTGCTGGCCAGAAGCGAGTAACTGATGCGCACGCTCGGTATGTTCTGGTAAGACGGCACCGCAGGCTAAATGCGCTTCAGTGAGGCCCAGTCGATTTAGCCATGAGGCTACCAAATCTTCATGCATCTGCTCGCCCTGATGTGAAGAACAGGCAAGAGACAGTTCCGCATCACTGAGTGCAAAATGCTCACTGGCACCACTTTCAATCAAGTGAATAGCCAGCATAGGTTTTAAAGCTGAACGAGGGAATACCAGGCTGTCAATATCGCCCCAGCTGTTCACCACATTACCCTTATAATCACAAACAACCGCAGCGCCTAAATGCCGACTTTCTACGGTGCCATTACGTGTAACCTCAACCAAACACTCATAGGACATGCAATGGATTCTCCAGAATACCGGTGTATTAATCGGTGCATTTAAATGACGACTGAATACTCACTTTAAGGGCGATGTCACGCTACGTCAAATACTCACATGCGTATTTGAGTGTTTGCGCAGTGCTTAAAAACAATTAATCGCTGTGCGGCTAATTAAATAATTCAGAGTTTGAAGAATTTAGGCATCGCAGTTTCTCATATAAACAACAATACTACCCTTATATAAAAGCAGATAAATTCTTGTCTGTATTAGGTTGTAAGCCAGGAGGCGTGGTAGAAATGATTCTGGAAAGGCCACCAGCAATGATAAGCTCTATCACTTTTTCATATGAGAGACCCTGCGCAATATCGCAGGCTTGCGGAAAATAACTTGAACTATAAGTCATACCCGGAACCAGATTTACCTCCATAAAGAAGCACTCACCTTTTTCGTTTGTTTTAATATCAATGCGCCCAAAGTCTCTAACTCCCAGTGCATTAAACGCCTGAACCGCAAGCGCACTCACCTTATCTTTTAATTCTCTCTCGTCAATTCTTATAATTTTTTCTGAGTCATCTTTTTTAGCCTGAGCACCTAGTATTCTCAGGCCTTTACTTGAAACCGGTGGTATGATTTCAACCGCCGAAACACTTAAATCGTTATTGCAGGATCTAATAACAGCCACCGTAAACTCACGACCATCAAGATACTGTTCAACTAAAACCGGTTGCCTGAAGGCTTTGTATAACGATTTAATTTTACTTTTATAATCCGTGAAATTTGTAACATACGATAAATCATCAATACCATTGCCATTAGCTGCATCCAAAGGCTTTAAAAACAGCGGAAAACGAATGGGTAAATCTTCTGCGCATATATATTGTTCAGGTATCGCCAAAAAATATCCTGCCGTATTAATGCCTTTATTGGTTAAATGGGTTTTAGCAAGGACTTTATTAGAATCGAACTCAAGCACCTCTCTTAAAGACCCCGTATAGTTAATACCGCATTGTTCAAAATAGTTTGATAGCCAGATGTTTTCTTCATTTTCAACCGGAATGTATTTTACCGCTAGAATAACCAGCTTAGGCTGTCTTGCGACGACATCATCTAAATCTTCTTTTGTGCTGCATACAGTCAAGCTGACACCGTAACCCATTCGTTGAATGGTATTTAAAACGCTATAGCAAGCCTTTAGCGACCCAAAGCCGCTTTCTTTTAATGCATCATTGGGTGTCGTAATTATTTCTATATACATGAGAATATTCCGAGATAAATTTTTCAGATCGAATGAATAGCAAAACACCCTAAGCTCAGAGCCTGGTGCGCACTACAGTAAAAATTGTAATGTAAAAAAGAAGAACTGGCTTAGGCACTCGGCAAAGGCAGTAAACTTTGGTAAATGATTGGTATGCTCAGCTTGCGGTAAGATTTGCTTGTGGTAAATACTGGAAAACAGATGAGCCTATAAAATTAAAAATATAAGCTCCGTTACGCTGACTCACTGATAGTAACACGTATACCTATGAGATGATTTTTTATTATTCAATCAAACAGTTAAGCTGATACGCTAGATAGAAACTTACCACTAATGTCGGCAAAATGAGACTTGTAGTTAACTGTAGTCGATAACATGTATAAACAATTATTTGATGCTTGATGTAATTAGCCGTAGCAAACCAGTATTATTTTGGATTTATAGGATAAAGCATGTACCTGCATATTCAAAAAATCAAATAAACATTGACATATAGCCTCAAATAAGGCACCATTCACCAAGCTTTAAAGTAGCTCTTATATTTATGCAACACCTCTTCGATGTCACATCATTAGTTTCTCGTCCTGTTATTCATAATTACAAGCAACACATTCAGCTAAACGGCTTCAATTTGAAGCTAAATTTTATATATTATTACATCAATAGGATACAACTATGTCTACTACAACTGGTACCGTAAAATGGTTCAACGAATCTAAAGGTTTTGGCTTTATCGAACAGGAAAATGGCGCAGATGTTTTTGCTCATTTTAGTGCAATCTCTGGTTCAGGTTTTAAAACACTCACTGAAGGCCAAAGAGTCGAGTTCACTGTAACTGACGGTCAAAAAGGCCCACAGGCTGAGAACATCGTAGCGCTTTAATTACGATCAATTAATGACCTGTTTTTATAAATTGGGTCAGGTTTACATTTATTTATGAATGTAACATGAAGGGTAAGACCATTGGGTCTTACCCTTTTTTATTGTTCATTAAAAATTTTCCAATTTTACCCTGCTCCGACTTTTAGCGATTTACACTTACATATCTAACCTATATAGTTTTGAACCTTAAGTACTTTCATCGCAACTTTATTACAGTAGTAATTTAAGGGTTTACAATATTTTCGAGAAACATTTGCTCCTCACCAAAAATAAAAACATCAACAGATGCATCAATCAGCCAGACCGGACACCCGACAACAGACCAACTAACGGAAATATATAGGGCCGATCTGTCATATATCCAATCTAGAAATAACAGGATAGCTCTTCATAAGCCAGAGGGGTTAATAGTTAAAATACGATGCAATATAACTGAAGAACCAGGTTGTATGTTCGGTATTTTTCTCAAACACAAAGATTAGCAGATATTCATACCTGTTATACCTGGAATCCTATCTGCTGAAACAGGTCTGCTAATTAGATTTCCCTGTATAAAGTCACATTGACTTTTTAGTAAAATGTTTCGCTGATTCTCTGTTTCAACACCCTCTGCTAAAACCTCCATGTTTAGCTTTTTGCTCATTTCAATTATAGCGCTTGTTATTACGGTATTAGCTGAATTCACACCGAGTAATTTTATAAAACTCCTATCGATCTTAATCATATCAAATGGCATAGACGCTAAATAATTCAAAGACGAATAACCTGTTCCAAAGTCATCCATAGCTGTTCTGACGCCGAGTTCCTTAAATTGATTTAACACTCGAATAACTTTAGTTTGATCTTTAATCAGGGATGATTCAGTTAGTTCAATTTCAAATGCACTTTTCTCAATAGCATATTTTCCAATACATGATTCTACAAAATCTATAATCTGGTTATTATGCACCTGCATATATGAAACATTTACCGCTATACGTATATCGCTTGAATATTGTTGTTTCCACAATGATGCTTGTTTACATGCTTTATCGATAACTAAATTCCCCAATTCTGAAATTAAACTTAATTTTTCAACTGCAGGAATAAAGTATCCAGGTTGGATTACACCTAATTCTGGTGAATTCCAACGTATCAGAGCTTCAACACCAATAACTTGCTGCCCCGTCATTTCAATTTGAGGCTGATAGACAAGCTCAAATTCATCATTGGCTATTGCATTTAACAAGTACCGTTTTAGGTTAGACTTATTACCTTGCTTTAAAAATAAGTCAGGAATGCGCATTGTTTTAATAGAGTTAAAAAAACCCGCATAGCCATTCATTAACATGTTTTCATTTATCATTTTTTCTATCCTGTTAGCTACAATATGTTAATAGTATAAGTAAAAACCGAGTAGACTCTAGAACCATTCAGAGCTATTAACATTGTTTAACAATTAATCACTTTTAATGACCGATAAGCTGTATAACAGCCTTAATCTCAAAAACTAGTGTCCGCGACACTGATTTCGATTTTTCAATGAAAAAACTCTTATCTTACTGTTTTTTATATATTTATTATCCCTATTACCCCTCATAATTCTGGGCTATAGACACACTTGTATAGAAACTTAAACATTACAGCACTTAAATAGATAACCAGATGAAAATACATTAACTACCATGCTTATAACATTATCCGCAGTTGATCCAATTGGACAGGAAACGAGATACCTCTATAATTCTGTTTATTAATCCTGAAAGAGTATTATTGCCTTGTCACTAAAAGTTGCCATATTAGAAGATGAACCCGAACAATCTCAGTTAATTGAATCCTGGTTATTGCCAGAGAACTATCACTGTCAAATATATCCGACAGGGCAATCTTTACTGAATGACTTAGGCACTAAGTCCTTTGACCTTCTTCTCATAGACTGGGAGCTACCCGATATTAATGGCCCTGAAGTCATGAACACCGTTCGCAATGAGATGAAAATTGATACACCTATCATTTTTATAACCAGTCGTGATAGTGAACAAGACATTGTAAAGGCTTTAAACTCTGGAGCAGATGACTATCTTGTTAAACCAGTACGTCAATTTGAATTCCTGGCACGTGTTAAAGCCAACACCAAACGCACTCAAAACACTAGCTCTGACTCAGCACAGTCAAATCACTCACCCTATTCCTTTAATCCTGCTAATCAGCAAGTGTTTATCCATGAAAACATTGTCGAATTATCAAGCAAAGAATTTGAGCTCGCTTTTTACATTTTTCAGAATAAAGGCAAATTACTAGAGAGAAAAGATATTTTATCTGCTGTTTGGCAACAAGAAGCAGACCTTAATACGCGAACTGTAGACACTCATATGTCTGTTATTCGTAAAAAATTAGTCATCAACCCCGAAAACGGCTGGCGTTTAAAAAGCATATACGGGCACGGCTATAGATTAGAAGAACTGAGCTAGTCGCCACTTATTAACCGCTAAATGAAAATAAAGACACATTATGATTTTAATTGTAAAAGCACTAAAAATTTCATGCTTACACCCGTTTACTTTAAAAAAAATTGTATCTAGCTTAATGCTAACTTTTACCCTGCTGTTACCTTCACTTTCAACTGCTGATGAATGGACATATACCACACGCCCAAATGACACAATTTGGGACATTAGTAAAAAATATCTGAAGAGTGTTACCTATTGGAAAAGGCTTCAGGCTCACAACTCTGTTGATATAGCCAAGCGTTTATCACCGGGAACAAAGTTACGCATTCCTCTTGAATGGTTAAAAATTCAGGCAGCACCTGCTTTAGTCTTAAGTGTAACGGGTAAAGTTAGTCTACTAACATCTAAAAACAAAACCCTTAAAACACTCACCATTAAGCAACATGTTAACATTGGTGACATTGTTATCACGAGTGATAATGGCAGCACCCTTATTCAGTTTGCAGATAGTTCAAGCTTACTGATTCTAAAAAATAGCAAAGTTGTTTTTAACACGTTAAGCGCCTATGGTAACTCTGGCATGGTTGATACTCAGATTCGTTTACAACAAGGTCGCATTGAAACAGCTGTAAAACCTCTAAGAGGTTCGATCTCTCGCTACGAAATTACAACTCCCGCTGCGGTTGCGGCAGTACGCGGGACAGCATTCCGAGTTGCATACGAGGAAACACAGGAGATCATGGCAAGCGAAGTTATCAAAGGATCTATCAAGGTTGCTGCTCAAGGTGTTGAACAACCTATAGACAAAGGTTATGGTTCCATTACAGAAAAAGGCAAAACGCCCCAAACTCCAGTAAAACTATTAGACAAACCAACTTTATCCAGCCTTCCAAACAAGATAATACATTTACCATTTAATTTTACCTGGCCATCACTAGACGGTGCTATAGAATATCGAATTCAAGTATTACCTGCAGAACAAGCGGATGCTATATCTCTTGAAAGCGTACAAAATGTAAATCATTACGATCTTAAGCAATTAAACGATGGTGATTACCTATTACGTGTTCGTGGAGTAGATGCAAATAAGTTAGAGGGTTTTAATGCTGAACATAAATTTACACTGAACACGAACTTCCCTGTTGCAAGCCTTATTGAACCTGTCGACAATGCTGAGATCTCTGATGAAAAGTTTGCTCTAAAATGGAATCAGGATGAGAAAATATCTCAATTTCGTATACAAATTTCTACCAATATTGAGTTTACCAATATTGTAGTGGATGAACTAACTAAAGATAACAACTATTCAGTTACAGAAACGCTGTCTGAAAACACTTACTTCTGGCGCATCATTGCAATTGATGATTTAGGGAATAATGGTAAACCTTCAGAAACCAGGTCGTTTGTAGTGTCAGACAATCCTTATGAAGCGTTACTCTTATTACTGTATTTAGTACCCGCACTCTTATTTTAAGCTATCTCAAAATTTAATATATCAGAGTCTAATCACTACGTATGACAACATCGACTGCATATTCTGCCCGCAATGAGTCAATTAAACTGGGCATATTATTAAGCTTTTTATGTCTGGCCATTTTATATGGCGACTGGACCTGGCGTTTGGATAGACTTATTTACGATGCTCAATCCAGTCTTGTACGCCAAGAAGCAAGTGATGATATTATTATTATTGCGATTGATGAAGCAAGCCTTCATTCTATTGGGCGGTGGCCATGGCCAAGAAATATTCATGCAGAGCTCATCAATAAACTTACAGAATATCAAGCCAAAGCCGTTCTCATTGATATTATTTTTGCAGAATCATCTTTCAACAAACTAAACGATCAGTTACTAGCCGCTTCCATCCAGAATAATGGGACTGTAGTGCTTCCAGTATTGCTTGAGCAAAATCGTCTGCAAGGCCAGTTACTAGAAACATTGCCTTTACCCTTACTTACGCAAGTTAGTGCAAAACTTGGTCATGTTCACATAGAATTAGATCCAGATGGTATTGCTCGTGGCACCTACCTGTTTGAAGGTCTTGGCGAAGCGCGTTGGCCGCATATTGGTCTTTCAATATTGAGCATACTGAACGAAGTCCCCGATGAACTATTAAATATTAAACACGATATTACAAACACAAACCCATCCCCATGGACATGGATACGTAAGCATCATTTTTTAATACCCTATATCGGTCCAATAGGTAGTTTCAAAACAACTTCATATATAAATGTCATTAATAATCATGTTACTGCTGACGCATTTAAAGATAAAATTGTTTTAGTTGGCGTTACTGCTGCAGGCCTGGGCGACTCTTTGCCTACACCCGTTTCGGGTTTAACTCGCGCAATGCCTGGCATAGAAATTAACGCCAACATTATTCAAGCTATAAAATCTAACGCTCTCATAAAAGTCATACCTGATGCATTTCTATACTTGCTAGCTGCATCACTAGTTATGTTACCCATTCTTTTATTTCCCTACTTATCACCTCGGATAACTTTAATTTTTGTGATAAGTGAAATTAGCATACTCCTTTTAAGCTCACTATTGCTTTTACATTTGTTTCATATATGGATACCACTCAGTGCCACTTTAATTTCATTGGTACTATCATACCCACTCTGGGCATGGCGCAGACTTGAATTCACAGTTAAATTTCTAAACAACGAGCTCGAAACTTTGTCAAAAGAAGCCCATGAAATCGAGCGCTATGTTGCTCAGAATACTGAACAATCATTTGAGTCACTGCAAAGCCTTATCCCTATCACTGGCCTGAGTATATTTACTAAAAGCAATGACCTTGTCTTTAAACTAGGTGAGACTTGCGGTCATGACTTCTCAGTTCCATTATTAAAAAACAAGTGGGCACATATATCCGACAATATTTATGCAAGCAACCTGTCAATCGGCCAAAACACGCATAAAGTATACATTTTATGGAAATTTAACACGCAACCAAATGAGTCACAAAATAAAATTATAAAAACGTATATTCGCCAACAGGTAAAACCAAACACTCAACATGCAAAAACTACAGTAGAAATTATTGAATCACGTATTAATGAAATTCAGGCAACTACAGACAAACTTGCGAATCTTCGACTTTTTATAACTGACAGCCTTGAACAAATGGCTGATGGCGTCATTGTTGTTGATAGCCTGGGCATTATAACCCTGATAAACCACCAGGCAATAAAGCAAATTAGTGAACATACAGAGGCGCCATTACTACACCAGCCCATACAACCTGTTCTTGAACGGTTATTAATAACAACAGGTGTTTCATGGGATAGCATTATTAATGACCTCTTATCTAACAAACATTATGACAACCTTCAAGTTCGCACACATAAAAACAAGGATCTCGTTGTAAATGTAAGCCCGTTGTATAAAGCAACTGGCACAGTTGTCGGATTTATTATTAATCTGTCTGACATAACTGAAATAAAAGATGCACAACGTAGACGTGATGAAATGCTGAGTTTCTTATCACATGATTTGAGATCACCCTTAGTTTCTATTTTAGCTATGATTGAACAGAGTAAAATCAATCATTCAGAAACCACTTTAAATAACCGTATTGAAAAAAATATCAATAAAACGATTAATCTCGCTGAAGATTTTATTCATCTTGCACGTGTTGAGAGCAATGAAAATATAAAATTCAATACGATAAATATGTCCGATATTGTGGCAAATGCAGTTGACACTGTATGGGATCATGCACAGGTTAAGAGTACACAGCTTATTCAGAAAACCTATGACGAGGCATGGATACTCGGCAATGGTTCAATTTTAGAACGCGTCTTAGTAAACTTGCTTACGAATGCAATTAAATATAGCCATGAAAAAAGCACCATCACAATCACTCTAACCAAAAATAAATCAAACATTCTATGTTGCGTAGAAGACAATGGTCCCGGCATTAGCAAAGAAAGCATTCCATCTTTATTTGATCGTTTCGAACGAGCCAACCAACAGAACAACAAGCAAACAGGCACCTCAGGCATAGGACTCGGACTTGCCTTTGTACATGCGGCCATAAAAAAACATAACGGATCAATCACTGTGAACAGCGAGCTGGGAAAAGGCACGCAGTTTTGTATTCAACTACCAGAACACTTAGAGACTCACTAAGTATCCAGCTTTAACCCAACTTCATAATGGAGAACTAAAGATGGCTTATAAATTAAGTACTGCCGCTTAACTTTAGGCGGCTTTGTCAATTTGTGAGTGAATTATATGTACATCACGCTGTGGATACGGAATTGATATACCCTGCTCATCAAACGTTTCTTTAATAGTTTGTAACAATTCAGCACGTACCCCCCAGTAGTCACCTGTTCGAACCCATGGGCGGACAGCAATATCAATACAACATTCACCAAGCTCTAACACCATTATCGTGGGCGCAGGATCAGATAAAATCAGTGGATTCCTTACAACAATACCTTCTATTAGCTGTTTAGCTTTGCCAATATTGTCATCGTAGCCAATTCCGATGACAAGATCTATTCTTCGAGTGTTACGTGTAGACATATTGATAATTGAAGAACCATAAATATGACTATTTGGAATTATAATTTCCTGGTTGTCACCTGTACGCATTATCGTATTAAAGATTTGAATAACTTCAACCACACCTGTAGCACCACCGGCGGTCACTAAATCACCTAGTTTGAATGGTTTAAAAATAATCAACATTACACCGGCGGAAAAATTTGAAAGTGAATCTTTCAAGGCTAAACCAACGGCTAAACCAGCCGCTGCGAAAATAGCCATAATAGAGGTTGTATCCACTCCCAACTGCTCAATCGCTGCGATTACAATAAATACAGTTAACACTGCACCAACAATGTTACCAACAAACTTACGTAACGATTCGTCAACATTGGATTTTTCCAATAACTTTACAACGTTTGTAACAATCAGCTTTGTAACCCAGCGACCAACAATATAAATTAAGATCGCAGCAACAATTTTTATACCCCATGGAACAATGTACTGATTAAATAAGACTGAATATTCGTTGAATAAATTTTCCATTTTCTCTTCCTTTTATTATCATTTAATACAATTAACTCTGCTGGCTTGGAACATCAGAGGACGTAGTTTATATGAGTGACATTCTAAATAAATACATTGACCATTTCGACACATGGTGCTTTGATTTTACATTATTTAACAGTTTCCAAATAAAACATATACCACTAAAATTAAAAGCCATACCTAAACCCTAAATTTGTATACAATCATAAAAACCAGTAAGGGCTTATGCCCTTCCCTAAAACTGTATTAATTAAGCATATGCAATTCCACTCTACGGCTATTGTATCTACCGCTTACAGTATCGTTTATTGCAACAGGATTCTCATCTCCATATCCTTTGGCGGTTATACTTTCCGCATTTGCACCCTTTGATACAGGTAGGCTTTAACATTCATTGCGCGTAACTTTAGTGGCAATAAACACATCATTCAATACCACTATTAATCTTTTAACAATTTATAACATTGTATATACGAGCAACAACTTACTTTCTTCTATCAATATTCATTCTTCTAGCTGGACCTTTATAATCATTAATATCATTATTTCTACGGTCACTATTCGCACTTCTTCTTTCAGCCATTATCTTCGACTTGTATCCATTAATTTTTACATTATAACTAACTTGTAAATATGTTCCGGTCTTCAAAGAAGCACCCTTATTATTAATATCAGCTACAGCATTTAATGCTTTATCATATTTACTTAAATTCTTATCATCTGTTTTTGTCATTACTTATCTTTTTAAAATCATTATTGTTTATTTAACTTAAGTTATTTATACAGGAATAGGTATTGAAATAATATTTAACAGGAGCACTGTTAACAATTGTTAACAATTACCTTACTGTGTTTATATTATATTTTTTAGCCTGTTCAAAATTCAATTATTAGATCACTTATAACCCAATAATCCTGCCTTCTCCTATGAAGACAAATACACATACTTGAAACAAGGCTAGTAAGAAACATAAAGTCATTTAAAAATATGTCGTTGTTTAATAACCCAACATATTCTAGGTAAATACATTGAGAAGATAGTTGAATTTATAACTAAGACAATGTAATAAAATTTATTTATAGCCAGTATTTATACTGTCTCTTGCCTGCAAAATATTTTCAATCAGCTACATTCTTGATGACAGGTCAATTAATTATCTTAATAGGAGGCTTCACATGAATGTTTCAAACCTATCATTTCCAAATGCACCTGAAGGCTGGACAATAGATGACGCTAACGAAATAGCGAAAATTGATGGATTAACAATGAACGATGATCATTGGGAATTAATCGCGGCGTTACAGGAATACTATAACAAAGTCGACCACCCCAAGTTACGCCAGGTAAAAGATGCCCTGGAGGAAAAGTTTCACACCCAGGGTGGTTTAAAATACTTACATCAGATGATTCCTTCTGGACCAGTAGCAGAAGGCTGCAAACTGGCTGGCCTGGATGTTCCATCAGGTGCGGTTGATAAATCATTTGGCAGCGTCGCTTAGTTTATTTCTATTAGAGAATTAAAGGGCCACTGCCCTTTAATTCTCATTATAATATTTCACATTTTCACCCGCAAACCTGACTGAATAGAGACAATTCAGGTATCACTTATTACACCGTATAAATTTGTAAGTTTCAGGTGCTACCTTCACGCAGCGACTGTATTGGAGGAAGCCTTAATACACTGCGTGTACCCAACAAGCCTGCGATGACGACGATAACCGTACCCGATATAACACCAATGAGTACCACTGTAATATCAAAACTATATTCAAATTTAAATACGCTTAGCGCCAGTAACCACGCCAGTGAAGTAGCTGAAAGACCGGCGAGCAATCCTGACAGTGCACCCAGCAAACTGAATTCAGCGAACAAACCCAGCATCAGTGTTTTTCTACTGGCGCCCAATGTGCGTAACACCGCATTTTCAAATCGTCTTTCATCCTGATTGGATTGAATCGCTGCATACAAAACGGCCAGCCCTGCCATTAAGGTAAACAGAAATATAAATTCGACCGCTAGAGAAACGCGATCCATGATGCCACGTACACGTTGCATGATGACATTGACATCGATCAGGGTAACGTTCGGAAACTCTCTGACCAGTTGCCCCAGTTGTTGACGCTGTTCTGAATCAAGATAGACGCTGGTGACCCAGTTTGCAGGATACTGCTCCAGTACACCCGGAGGTACCACGGTGAAAAAATTAATATTGAATGAATCCCAGTTGACAGCACGCAGGTTACTCAACGTAAAATCAATAACTGTGCCATTAACATCAAATGAGACGACATCATTCAACTGCAACCCCAGTGTTGTTGACAGTTTAGATTCAAGTGATAACAGCGGTTTACCAAAATCTTTCCTGCTCCACCAGTGACCGGAAACCAGCGTGTTATCGACCTGCATATTTTCGGCCCATGAGAGATTAAACTCACGCGTGATCATATGTTTTGCACGCTCATTATCATAGTCAGAAGTGCGTGCCGGTTTTCCATTCACCTCAACCAGACGTGCTCGCACCATTGGATACAGGCGGGTATTCGCCACACCTCGCTGCTTGAAGTAATCACTAACACCCTCTACCTGATCGGGTTGCACATTAATCACAAAATAGTTGGGCGCTTCTGGTGGCAAACTGCGTTGCCAGTCATCTAGCAGGTCTGAGCGAACAACAGACAGCAGCAATAGCACCATAATTCCCAGACCAAAAGCCACGATCTGTATGATGCTACTGGCAGGGCGCCGCGAAATATTGGCAAGCCCGAATCGCCACGCCACACCGACGCGACCCCGCAGACGATTCAGCAATTGAATTAACAGGTAAGCCGCAAAAGCCAGTAAAACCAGCGTTGCCATAATACCGCCAAGCACCGTACCAACCAGTTTCAGATCACCAATCTGCCAGTACAGCAACAGCGACATACAGACGACCACGGCCAGATAAACAAACCAGGCACTCACCGTACCGACAACCACGTCTTTACGCAGTACACGCAGCGGTGGAACACGGCGCAGAGATAATAGCGGCGGCAGTGCAAAACCGGTCAACATCACGATGCCAGTCGCATAACCCAACAACACCGCTTTAAATGAAGGTGGCGGCAGTTTAGCGATGACCAGTTGATCCAGTAATTCGGTAATAACAAATTGTGTAAGCACACCGAGCAGGCACCCCAGTGTGCTGGCTAACAGCGCGAGCCATAACATTTCCATAGCGAATAAGCGGATGATGGTTTTCTGTGAAGCGCCGAGACAACGCAACATCGCACTGGTATCAAGATGTCGACTGGCAAACCGGTAGGCAACGGTTGCCACGGCAACGCCGGCTAGTAACACACTGATCAATGCCGCAAGGCCAAGAAACTGCTGTGCACGTTGTAGTGCAATATTTAATTCCGGACGCCCCTCCTCCACTGTCAGTATCTGTTCGCCGTTGCGAAGATTTTTACTGATGGCCTGGCGATAATTTTCGATATCCTGGCGCACGCCTGAAATCAATACCCGATAACCCACCAATGCACCAACGCCGATCAGGCCGGTCGCATCAACATCCCCACGATTCATCAACACTCGTGGTGCAACACTGAACAGATCACCGCCCCGGTCAGGTTCAAAACGCAGCACCTTACGCAGTGTCAATATCGAAGAACCCAGCCTGAGAGTGTCACCGATTTCAAGTTTAAGTAATTGCAGCAAACGTGCCTCTACCCAAACATCACCTGCTGACGGAATATCGGTGGTTGCTTCATCATCACCGAAGGATGTATCACTAACACGCAATACACCACGCAACGGGTATGCTTCAGAAACGGCTTTAACTTCGACCAGCTGTGGCTGGTTTTTGCCAAGAGCTACGCTGCGAAATTGCTGTGTTGTCGCGATCTGAAAATCATAGCCGCGCACATCCTCAATGTAGTTGTACACCTCGGGCTTGCCAGATGTGATAACCAGATCTGCGCCGATCAGTTCTGCCGATTGCAATTTGAGGCCGCGTTCTATCCTGTCGGTGAAAAATCCGACAGCGGTAATACTGGTAACCGCAATTACCAAACCGATAGCGAGTATATTAAGCTCACCGCCACGCCAGTCACGCCACAGCATTCGCCACGAGTTTTGCCAGAGAAAAAGCAAACCTTTATCCGGTCTGGCTTCAATCATGGGATAAATCCACAACACTAGAAATCAGATCATTTTTAACCAGCTGACCCGCATCAAGATGAATGCGCTGCTCGCATAATTGCGAAAGCTGTACATCATGTGTTGCCATGATCAGTGTCGTCCCCTGCTCCGCATTCAGCTCAAATAATAAATCGATGATGCGTTTGCCGGTTTCGCTATCGAGATTACCAGTGGGCTCATCAGCAAACAGGCAACGCGGCTGCGTGGAAAATGCCCGTGCGATCGCACAGCGCTGTTGCTCACCACCCGAGAGCTGATTTGGATAATGATGGATACGTTCGCCAAGGCCGACTCTATTGAGCAATTCCTCGGCTGTCTTGCGTGGATGGGGCGCCTGTGCAAGTTCGAGCGGCAGCATGACATTTTCGAGCGCAGTGAGCCCCAACAGCAACTGAAAATTCTGGAATACGAATCCAACCATTTCAGCGCGCAGCGAGGCGCGGCCATCTTCATCAAAATCATTGAGATTGTGATTATCGATAATCACTTCACCCTTCGTAGGTGTATCCAGCCCAGCAAGCAAACCCAGCAGTGTGGTTTTACCCGAACCTGAAGCACCGAGAATAGCCACTGAAGTACCCGCATCTATCGTAAAATTGATATCATGCAGTAAGGTCAACACACCTTCGCGGGTTGACACTTGCTTGCCCAGATTACGGGCTTCCACAAACACAGGTGATATACCAGATAACATGATGATAAAACGTCTCCAACTATTTTTAGCCATTTTCTGTTGTGCTTCATTATTAAGCAACCCGACTGTATTCGCCAGCGATAAAATACCCTCCAGCATTCTGGTGTTAGGCGATAGCCTAAGTAGCGCTTATGGAATCGATACCAATAAAGGCTGGGTGGCGTTACTACAACAACAGATAACCCAAAAAGAATATGAATACCGGGTGATTAATGCCAGCGTCAGTGGTGACACCACCCGCACAGGTTTAAGCCGAATTGAAGCCGCCCTTCGCAGTCATAAGCCGCAGATTGTTATTATTGCATTGGGTGGTAACGATGGATTACGCGGCCTGGCATTTTCTGAAATTAAAAACAGCCTGGCCAGCATTATCGAACGTTGCCTGCAGAACAATGCCAAAGCACTGCTTGTGGGTGTTCGCCTGCCCCCTAATTACGGCCCTGTCTACACGCAACAATTTGCTGCCCTGTATGAAAATCTCGCTACACGTTACAACATACCCCTGGTTCCAAAAATGCTAAATCGGGTGGCAGAAATGCGCGCATTAATTCAGCAAGACGGTATTCACCCAACGGCAGAAGCGCAATCACAGATATTGAAGAATGTATGGCCGGCGTTGGAGCCCTTGTTAACAGGCAAAAAAATCAGGTAACCAATCGTCCCCTTTTATTTTATTCTTCTAGTTGTATTCTTCTAGTTCTATTCATTGATCAGTTCGATTTTAACTTTATCAACATCATCATTAGCATGCACTTCGATTAACGCGGGATGACTGTTAACCAGATAGGCACAGGATGCCGATACAACGGCCTCATTTTCCTGTTGCAATGCCTTGGTGAGGTTCATCACCGCAAATGTGGCACGTTGCTCACTGTCTGGATCAACGAGTAATTGGCCATGGACCTTGATACCTTTGTCCATATCGCTATCCATCCAGTTAAGGAAGGCTTACTGATGCTCATCAAATGTTATATCACGCGCAAACGCAAAGACGAGTTCATTGTTGACGAGTACGGATAATTTATTCATTACATAATGGTTTCGATAGTTAATGGGCTTGTGCCATCTATTATTACAAATCTTCTAAAACGGACAAGGGCTAACGCCGTTAATTCTTTCCCCGGTAACCGGGTGATCAAATTCAATACCGGTAGCGTGTAACATGAGACGATCCGCCATAAAAAATGCCTCATCCGTCGCATACAGATCACAGCCCAAAATCGGGTGACCTAATTCCCTGCTATGAATCCGCAGTTGATGGGTGCGACCAGAAACGGGTTTGAAAATCACCCGCGTTGAAACAGTTTTGCCCGAATATTCTCCCAGATAACCTCCCAGTCGTTCTACCACTTCAAAATGACTAACGGCAGACTTACCAGTCTCATAACAGATTTTTTGTAGCGGGAAATTGGATCTGTCTTTGGCAATCGGCATGTCTATACAACCACTATCCGCAACAACATCACCCTGCAAAATTGCCGTATAGGTTTTACTTACCGTGTGCGCTTGAAACTGCTTACCAATATGCGCATTAACTTCTTTATTAAGTGCCACGATCAAAATACCCGATGTACCAAAATCAAGCCTGTGAACCATTGTGGCTGTCGGAAAATCTTTAACCAGACGCAGGTGTACTGAATCTTTATTCAGGGGATGCTTACCCGATAGCGTCAACAAGCCAGAAGGTTTATTGATTAACAAAAGATATTGATCCTTATAAAGCACCTCGACTTCTTCTTCACACAAAGGAACAATAAAGGGATCGGCTTGTGGTTGCATGGTAGTTAGGCTCGTGGAAGAGTAGATGATAGTTAACAGGTCAGCACAGAGCGCTTTAATTTCGCTTTTAATTTCATTTTAAATTTCTTCATCTTTACTGCTTACGCGGCGGTAAACCTGTGTGCTGTGTCAGTATTTTTTTAGCCTTTTTTCGTTTCGACTGGTTGTGCAGCGACTGGGTGGAACGCAAATGTGCAGAGGTGGAATTTTTTCTGCGTGCCGCCTGATAATCGTCACTGGATGCAGGTTGATCTTTTGGTATCAGGTGTTTATCAGCATCGCCAATTAAATCCGCACGTCCCATTCGTTTAAGTGCTTCACGTAACATGGGCCAGTGAGCCGAATCGTGATAACGCAAAAACGCCTTGTGCAGTTTGCGTTGCTGCGGGTCTTTAACACTTTCTACTGACTCACTTTTGTAAGTCACTTTACGTAATGGGTTTTTTCCTGTGTGGTACATCGCCGTCGCGGTTGCCATGGGCGATGGATAAAACGCCTGCACCTGATCGGCCTTAAAACCGTTGCGTTTTAACCACAGGGCAAGGTTAAGCATATCCTCATCGGTGGTGCCAGGATGTGCCGCAATAAAATACGGTATCAGGTATTGATCTTTGCCCGCCTGCTTTGAATATTTTTCAAACATGCGTTTAAATTTGTCATACGAGCCCATGCCGGGTTTCATCATTTTCGACAGGGGCCCATCTTCTGAATGTTCCGGTGCGATTTTTAAACATCCACCCACGTGGTGTGTCACTAGCTCTTTTACATACTCAGGATCACGAATCGCCAGATCGTAACGCAGCCCCGATGCAATCAGTATTTTTTTGATCCCGGGTAACGCGCGCGCTTCGCGATAAATTTGCGTAAGCGCAGAATGATCGGTATTTAAGTTAGAACAAATGCCGGGATAAACGCAACTGGGTTTACGGCAGGCGGCTTCGATTTCGGGTGTTTTACAGGCAATGCGATACATGTTTGCCGTTGGCCCACCGAGGTCAGAAATAACCCCAGTGAAACCTGGAACGGTGTCACGAATCTGCTCAATTTCATGCAAGATAGAATCTTTCGAACGGTTTTGAATGATGCGGCCTTCGTGTTCTGTAATAGAACAAAAAGTGCAGCCACCAAAACAGCCACGCATAATATTTACCGAAAAACGGATCATTTCATACGCCGGAATTTTCGCACCTTTATATTGCGGGTGTGGCACACGCGCAAACGGCATTGCAAACACATAATCCATTTCAGCTGTCGTCAGGGGAATGGGAGGCGGGTTCAACCAGACATCGAGCTTGCCATGTTTTTGCACCAGTGCACGTGCATTGCCGGGATTGGTTTCCAGGTGCAACACGCGATTGGCATGTGCATATAACGCCGCATCATTGCTAACTTTTTCAAAGGCAGGTAAACGAATCACACTTTGCGTACGATCCAGTTTTGGCCGCGCCTGCTTTAAACGACCAGGCTCGATGACCTGCTCTCCCTCTGCATTATATTGCGAGCCGTTAAATGAATCATTACGCCGCTGTTGTTCACAGGCGCTCATCTCCTGTGTATTGATATAAGGGTTCACCACTTCATCAATCTTGCCCGGCCGATCGATACGCGAAGAATCGATTTCCATCCAGCCCTGCGGAGTATCGCGGCGCACAAATACCGTGCCGCGCACATCGGTTATCTGCTCGATGGTTTCACCCCGTGAAAGCCGATGCGCCACCTCAATAATCGCCCGTTCGGCATTGCCGTATAACAACATGTCGGCCGTTGCATCCACCAGAATAGAGCGGCGCACTTTATCCTGCCAGTAATCATAATGCGCAATGCGCCTTAATGACGCCTCGATGCCACCCAGGATCACCGGCACCGCCGTCCAGGCTTCCTTACAACGTTGCGCATAGACCAACGAACTGCGGTCAGGGCGTTTGCCACCGACATCACCGGGTGTATAGGCATCATCTGAGCGCAGTTTTCTATCCGCTGTGTAACGATTTATCATCGAATCCATATTGCCGGCCGCGACACCGAAAAACAGATTGGGTTTGCCCAGCACTTCAAAGGCATCTTTAGCGTCCCATTGCGGTTGCGCAATAATACCGACACGAAATCCCTGGCCTTCCAGTAAGCGCCCGATAATCGCCATACCAAACGAGGGATGATCAACATAGGCATCACCGGTGACAATAATGATATCGCAGGAATCCCAGCCCAACGCATCCATTTCGGCACGGCTGGTGGGTAAAAAAGGCGCAACGCCATAACATTCGGCCCAGTATTTAGGGTAATCGAATAGCGCAGTTCTGGGGACGGGAACGGGGAAAGCTGACATTAGAGAGGGAGATTACTCAGTTTAAAGAAAGATTATACCAAATATTAAGCGATCATTGTTAAAGGCGACCAATCCCCGATCGTTTACGGGTACTTTTAATTTTCGACGCAAATCAAAGTCCCCGGCACTAACACACAATCTGAGTCCCCTAAAGAAACACAGGCAACATTAAACAACAGCAGAATACAGATAATAATTAACTTCATATAACCCTCATAGTTTAAAACTTTTCTCATACTTAAGAATAAAAATTGATACCCATCAATAATTTTCTGGCTTCTTAATTATACGATGATATTAAGCAGACTTGCCAAATATGATGTGTTTACAATCACATAAATAGGCCCGAAATTGTTGGACACTTTCACGACTAAAGGATTCATATTATGGATGAGGAAACTAAAATTTTATTGCGTAACATCGCCCACCATCTCAAATGGGTTATCGTAATTCTGCTCGCTATTCTGATTATGCTGATTGCCCGGTCTTTGGCATAAAAAATATGTGCTGAAAAATTAAAGCTCTTTATCAGGACATTAGTGGAGCGTCCATTTACACCCTGGTACTCACTTACACTTGTCAGCCAGCCCCTTAATTAGCAAAATTACCCAGTGCAAATCCAAACCACATTCAAGCATTATATATTTTTACACTGCGCCAATGATTTGTTTTAAAGCGCCACCACATAGAAACAGCTAGTACAACGATATAAGTAAACGCACCTAGCCAGGCACCGGTAACACCAAGCTCAACAAACTGGGTTAAATACGTAGCCAGTGGAAACATAACCAACAATGCACAGCCCAACAATAATAATGTCGGTCTAAGCGTGTCGCCTGCCCCACCCAGTGTTGACCGATAGACAATGCCAATGCCATCAAACACCTGATACAAAGCCATAATTTTAAATAACAGGGCCGCCTGAGAAATCACCTCCGGATCATTACTAAATTGTTTTGCGATGGTTTCGCCAAAAAACCATAGCGGGATTCCCATACTGCCCATATAAAACACGGCAAGCTTCAAACATTTCATCGTAGACTGAAGTGCATGATCTGCTTGATTAGCACCTAAAAAACGCCCCATGTATGATGCACTTGCTATACCCAGCGCAAGACCGGGGAGAAATATTAAATGTGTCACCTGCAAGGCAATATTATTTGATGCCAGTGCAGATTCACCAAGTCGACCAATAATTAAAATTAAGCCCGTCCAGGCCAGAAGCTCGGTGAAATCTCCCACACCCTGCGGCAAACCAATACGTAATAAATTTTGTAACTTTGACCAGTTCGGCTTTTGGTAGAGACGTATATTAAATTTATGCTTAATTGAGCTTCGCTGACTCACGCTCAAATAAAATACAGCAACAAATATATTCGCTAACACCGTAGCAAGCGCACTTCCTGCAACCCCCATGGCCGGTAAACCCAAATTACCAAAAATTAAAGCATAATCGAGCACCACATTTAGTAACAGGCCAATAATCGCTATAATCATAGGTAAGCGTGAATTACCCGTCGATTGATAAAAAGAACTGTAAAGAATCACCAACAATGAAAAAGGCGTTTCCCAGGCGCGTATATGCAGATAGGTCCAGGCATCAAAATCAACCGCATCGGGTAAAGCAGAAATCCAGGAAAAAAGAGGCCAAAGCTGAATGGCGCACATCATAATGGGTAAGCCAGCCAAAGCTAACCAATGATACTGAGCCAGAATATTGCCAATATTTTTATAATTTCCCGCGCCATATTCCCTTCCACTAAATGCAATTACACTGCGCATTAAACCCATCATTAATACCCAGAACAAAATGTAAACCATTCCCGCCATGGGCACCGCGGCAAGTTGAGTTGTACCTAATCTGGAAATAAACCAGGTATCTACCAGTGTATTCAAGGCGACCGTAATCATGCTAATGGCCAGAGGAATAGCAAAGTGCAGTAACTCACCGTAACCAGGTGTTTTATTAAGGAGATTAGTGTTCATGGGTTTTCAAGTATTGAAATATAAGCCCACAGAATACATTGGACATTATAAATGTAAAGTGATGGTTTTTTTAAATATCGGCATAGACAATTATTTGCATAATCACTTCTTCTTCTATTCAGATGCAACGTCTTACAGGTACATGTTCTTAAATTAATGAGTTTAAAAAACTGCCCACTCATATAACGTGTCACCGCAAGACTACAGGCTGAAGAAATGACCTATGGAATTGAGTATATCAACTTCAGGAAAAACCAGGACAGGTTCACACGCCCCTTTAATTAACATGTTTGGGGATTTTGCATCAAGGGTGTACCAGAATTTGGATTACCAAAGATAAACAATTGCGTTGGACGCAAATATTCTGCTATTTTTTGGCACCTGCTGCATAATCAATTCGTGCAAAAACAGTGAAGCCTTTTTCAACTAATAAATTCTCAAGACGATCGGCCATAGCGTTAACTCATGTGAACAAGTTACGCTTACAGACCATTATTTATATTATTAGATTGATTACTCATATTAATTTTCCTGTTATATTGCTTTGTATTATCATTGATTTCCTGATAACCATTAGAAACTTTAGCTGGGCATGCCTGATAATTAATGGGAGTAGTGAACTATTATTTTAATTTTGGCGTGTCGGGAAAGACACAACGAATACCATTCGAGCCGTACAAATCAGGATTACCTGTTACGGGTTTTGCATATCGATTACTAACACGCTGTGCCCAGTGTTTTTCATCCCATGAACCCCCTTTAATTACTTTTTTAGAACCACTAGCGGGACCAGTTATATTGCCTTTATTATAATATTTTGTAATGCCATTAATATCATACCAGTTCATAACCCATTCACTCGTTCCGCCAACCATATCAAACAGGCCAAGTGAATTAGGTTTGTGGCTGCCACGCGGCCAGGATAAATCGCGCCAACACCCGTCAGTCAAATTATCAGATTCACCTTTTTTTCCTGGATCCATAATTGCCAAATTACAGTTTGCAGGTTTTGATCCCCACGGATAAGGCGTATTTGTTCCAGCACGAGCTGCTTTTTCCCACTCAGCCTCATACGCTAAACGACCTTGTTGCCAGTTACAAAATGCCATAGCATTTATCCAGTTTATGCAGTTAACCGGGTAATCATTGCGTCCGGGTGCATCGTAATTGCAATAGTGGTTTCTTTTATTATCAAACGGATGTTCACAATTTCCACTGGTCACACATGCTCGATACTCTTTAACAGAAGTTTCATGTCGATTAATCCAGAAAGCTTTTACAAATACTCTTACACCACCATTGGGGCCTTCATCCGGATCACACAATGAATCATCACTGGAGCATCCCATCGTGAATTCACCCGCTGGAATAAACATTCGTTTTTGATCAGCGCACAATGATCCAATATACAAAAACAAACTGATGAATATAGAAATTAAATATTTCATTCAGAAGCAACCAGAAATATAATCTTGATTAAACTGACAATAACGCTGAGAAATAATTCACTTTATTCTGTTTAATCATACCTGGACACACCTTCTAAAACGGGGTGTATTTCTAAGTTTATTGTTAAGCAAATGGATTCTTTTTTACCCGTGTTAAAAGCATGTGAACATAATTTTTCATCAAAACATAAGCATGTAGCATTGCACCACATTTCTGACTTGCATCGTATAAGTACTCTAAATAATACTGATCATTTTCTTCTGAATAAAAACGCGCTTCTCTATTGTTACCCCGTTGAATAACAAGGCATGAAATTTATGGCAGTGCTTTCTTAGCATGACAACGCCTTGTCATTTTGATTATTTTTATAAGGCGTCTGTGGATTCCTCCCCCTTTTAAACATCATCAGGATAGTCAATATCTCGTACAACGCCCTCATCATCAGTTAACACTAACTCAAGTTGATCCTGATGGGTTTGAATAATATTTCTTGCACCTATATCTTGATTCAAGATAAGCAGTTCATTGATATAAGCATGACTAAAACCTACCGGGTGACCACGTTGCCGCTTGAATTGTGGTGCAACTATGCTGGCACCCTCTGTTAGTTTGTTGGCCAATAGTGTTAGTGTTTGCGTTTTAATATACGGCATATCGGCCAGGGTGATTAACCATCCACCTGTTTCCTGACTGGCACGTACACCACAAGCGATGCTACTGCCCATCCCCTGTTCCGCCTGTTCATTAATTACAACATGCAGTCCCAGTTGCTCAAGCTGTGCTGTGTACGTTTTCAGCGCCGGGTTGATAACAACAACACTATCCGCTAGTACACAGGATAGCTTTTGTGCAACCACCAGTAACATGGGGGTATTATCTATAATGGGATGTGAAAGTTTATTGCTGTTAAAGCGCTCACTTTTTCCGGCCGCCAGTAAAATCCCAACAGGTTTATTACTCATACAAGACTGACAATGTGTTTTTCTGCAACACTTTCAACATTACGTTGTTGCGTTATTTCAGCCAAAATTGAAACAGCAATTTCCGGTGGTGTATGACTACCAATAGATAAACCAACCGGTGCGTGTAAACGCTGAAGTTGAGATGCTGTTATGCCAAGTTCTTTAAGACGTTGTCGGCGTGCATCACAATTGCGCTGTGAACCGATGGCGCCTACATAAAAAGCCGGTGATGTTAATGCATCAAGCAAGGCCATATCGTCCAGCCTGGGATCATGGGTAAGTGCAACAACAATACTGCGTGGTTGTTGCACATAATATTGCACGGCATCATCAGGCATCAGTGTAGTTAACTCGGTGCCTTCAACCTGCCAGCTTTGTGCATACTCCTCGCGTGGGTCACAAACGATAACCCGGTAACCGAGCATTAATGCCATTTGTGCAACATATTGTGAAAGATGCCCGGCACCGATGAGTAACAGGTTCCATTGCGGTCCAAAGATTTTACGTACGTATTTACTTGTATAAACAAAATCCTGTTCAGCCCGGGCAGCTTGCAATGTTATCTTGCCGGTATGCAAATCGACATGCCTTGCCACTAACTGTTGTTGCTGCAGTGCTTCAAGCAAATTTTGCAATTGCTCACTATCAGCAAGTTGTTCTATCAATAGCTCAAGACGACCACCACAGGGTAAACCAAAACGGCTGGCATCATCACGCTTTACACCATAATCAACACATGTGGGATAACTGTCACTGAGTTGTTGATCACGGTAGCGTTGAACAAGATCTTCTTCTACACAACCACCTGAAACCGAGCCAGTAATAACACCATCTTGTCGCATCACCATCAGAGAACCGGGTGGACGTGGGGATGAACCCCATGTTTTTAACACGCTGACAAGAATAACCTCATGACCCTGCTGCAACCATTCATGAGCTGTTTGTAAAACACCCTGATCAGTACCGTAGTTTTGCATCGATTAGCCCGCTCGCAGATCTACACCGGTTAATGGGAACTGGCGTATTCGTTTACCGGTAGCCGCAAAGATAGCATTCAATACTGCCGGTGCGGCTACCGCAATAGTCGGTTCACCAATGCCACCCCAGAAACCACCTGAAGGCATAACGATAACGTCGACCTTGGGCATTTCACTGATCAGCATCGACGGATAGTTATGGAAATTACTTTGCTCGACAGCACCCCCTTTAATAGAGCATTCGCCATACAGTAATGCCGACAATCCAAATACAAAGGAACCTTCCACTTGCGCTTCGATTTGCTGTGGATTAACCGCATACCCCGGATCAGTTGCAGCAACAATGCGATGAATTTTAAGTTCACCTTTTTCATTAACCGACACTTCTGCACATGCAGCAACATAACTAGCAAACGCTTTACAGACAGCAAGACCGCGATAGATACCTTTATCTGCCGGCTTACCCCACTCTGCTTTTTCAGCAACTGCGTTAAGCACCGCTAAACTCCTGGGATGCTTCGCCATTAACTGACGCCGAAATGCCAGTGGATCTCGACCCGACGCATGCGCCAGTTCATCAACAAAGGATTCCAGGTAAATCGCATTCTGGTTGATGTTAACGCCTCGCCAGAAGCCCGGCGGTACCGGCGGATTACGCATAGCATGATCTACCAACAAATTCGGTACGCTATAACTGATCGCGTGATCCCCTTCCGGCAACATTCCCTGAAAGGTGAACATATCCGCGCCGTTTGACATCCATGCGGGATTAACCGCCGCTAAAATCGACTGGCCTGAAATACGTACATGCAGTCCGGTCAGGTTACCGGCTTTATCAATACCACCCACCATTTTGCACTTGGTAATGGGGTGATAACGACCCTGCGCCATGTCTTCTTCACGCGTCCAGAGTAGTTTAACCGGCGTGCCGGGTAACTGTTTCGCAAGGCTCACCGCGCGCGTAACATAATCCTGAAAACCACGTCGGCCAAAACCACCACCAAGATGGAGCTTGTAAACATCACATTTTTCTATGGCTAAATCTGCGGCTTTGGCGGCAGCTTGCAAAGCCGCGGTACCATTTTGTGTTGGACACCAAACTTCGCATTTATCTTTGGTCCAAAGCGCGGTGGCGTTCATGGGTTCCATAGTGGCATGGTTCTGATAAGGATAACGGTAAGTTGCTTCAACAACTTTTGCTGCACCTTTAAGCGCACTTTTTATATCACCGTTTTTGTTACCAACAAACACTTTATCTTTTGACGTTAACCCTTCATCCAGCATTTTATCGATAGACGCACTGCTCACGTTGACATTGGGTCCCTCATCCCAGGTAATTGGCAACTTATCCAACGCGGTATTTGCCTGCCACCAGGTATCGGCTACCACCGCAACCGCATCATCATTAACCGCAACCACGTGACGCACACCCGGCATGCTACTGACCTTACTAACATCAAAGGACTTGAGCTTGCCACCAAATACCGGGCAAGCTTTTATGCTGGCATTCAACATACCTGGTAATGTCAGATCAGCAGCGAAAACTTGTTTGCCATTGAGTTTATCGTCAGTGTCCAGGCGCTTAACCGGCTGACCAATCAATTTCCAGTCTTTTGGATCTTTCAGTTCAATTTGTTCAGGGGGAAACAACTCAGCCGCCTGTGTGGCAACGTTGCCATAGGTGGTGGTGCGCCCACTGGGACCATGCGTGATAACACTATTGGCTGCCTTACATTCCTCCATGGGAACGCCCCATTTTTCAGCTGCTGCTTCAGTCAACATGTGCCGTGCAACTGCGCCACCCTTACGCACATATAAATGACTGCCGCGGATGCCCTGACTGCCACCGGTTGCAAAACTCTGCCATACATTATCACGTGCAATATTTTGTCCGGGTGTCGGATACTCAGTGCTGACTTTAGACCAGTCACATT
>Ga0316205_10000934_pt1 | contig 42378 bp, 47 predicted proteins | sample 3monthpyrite_MG_FD_204941 | JGI IMG/M metagenome (GOLD analysis project Ga0316205, IMG submission 204941) | Microbial mat bacterial communities from mineral coupon in-situ incubated in ocean water Damariscotta River, Maine, United States -... | ecosystem: Environmental > Aquatic > Marine >...
TATACTCAATTCGTGTACATTATCTGATCAGTGCAATTTGCAATTTGCAATTTAAAGCACCTGGACTTCAAGCAGAGGTAACCCAATGACAACGAACAATAATTCCAAATCCGCGACCTATAAGATTGGGGCTGTCTCCAAAATGACCGGAATTGCTCCGGATACCCTGAGAATATGGGAAAGGCGCTATGACGTTGTCACGCCAGAGCGGACACCAGCTGGCGGTCGTCTCTACAATAACGATCAGATATCCAGGCTTACGCTGGTAAAGAACCTGGTTGATGCTGGTGACAGTATTAGCTCGGTAGCGGGACTGGAACTTGAAGTTCTACAGGAACGTCTCGCTCGCAGCAGGCAAACACAATCGGGGCTACCATCAATCATCAATGAACAAGTCTGTCGTCTGGCAATCATTGGTGAATCCCTGAGATTTAAAATAGAAAATGCCTTTGCAACGATTGACACGATGGAGGTTGTTGCTAGCTTTTCTGACGCCGCCAATTTTGAAACAGCAATAAAGACACTAAAACCCAATGTACTACTTATCGAGATGCCAACATTGCATCAAGATAGTGCTAATCAAGTTCTTGAGTGGCTACAGCAATCAGATGCCATGCATGCCATTCTGGTGTATCGATTTGGCAATACCGAATCCTTCAGCCGCCTACCCAAGTCAAAATGTTCACTAATCCAGGCACCGGTCGACCCCGCTTCCATTCAACGCCTCTGTCAATCACTCATTGGTACAGGAATACATACGGATAATCACGAATCACAATCACTGCTATATGGTGATGAAATAGCAGCGCCACGGAAATATGATGATGAAACGTTATCGCGTGTAGCGATGGTCTCTACGGCAATAAGATGCGAATGTCCACGCCATCTGACAGAGTTGATTATCAGCCTGTCTGCCTTCGAGCGTTATAGCCTGGAATGTGAAAGTCGTAGCCCAGAAGATGCAGCCCTACATACGTACCTAAACACAACAGCTTCGCGTGCTCGCGTTATGATAGAAAACGCTCTGGAAAAAGTTATCGAAATAGATAATATTGAAATTTAGATTGTTAGTTGCGCAGATACCTATCTTAAGACATTCAACTTGGTTTATTGGTATTTCAAGCTCATTTATTCAGTCACTTCAACACCACGCCAAAAAGCGACATACCCTTTGATATTCATAGCATCCTCTTTTGGTGATGGGTAGTACCATGCCGCGTCGGTATTTAACTCATAATCTATATTGATGCTGTAATACTTCGCAACACCTTTCCAGGGACAGCTCGTTGTCGTTTGACTGGGTACCATGTACTCCATTTTCAATGAGTCTGGCGGAAAATAATGATTTCCTTCAACAACCACCGTATCACTGCTTTCTGCGATATCTATTCCTTTCCATTTGGCTTTCATCGTTTATCCCCTGTGTCTCATATATGTTATTTACTTGTTGTCATGATATTTGCGCATGAAAGCATAGTATGGCTTCAATCGGCCAAAAGCAGTCTTTCATACCTAGTTTAGTTATGTGAAAGTAGACAATCAACAGTATGATAACTAAGACCCCGGAGTCTCGTTATCATGTTTTATGTTGTTTCAACTTTTAAAGTCATAATAGTTCATTATCTAATGTTGCAATCCAGAAAGTAAAATAACCATAAATACAATGCTCACCCAAACTATAACAGAAAATATTCCTACAATAGTCCCACCAATACGCAGCCATGGGATATATGGTTGTGCACTCGATATATATGCAATAAACCAGGTGGCGCCGGTAACAAATAAACTAATTGTTGCAAGGGAAACCATCATGCTCCCTAAACCACTGGAATTAGGTATCGATAAAGGATTAAAGAATATTCTCAAAACTTCTAAGTATGATTGTGCTTTGCCTGCTGCAGGTGAATTCATGAGAATAACCGTCCACATCAAGAGGACAAGCCCGAGCATAGTCACCAATGTATACAATACCGGATTGATTAATTTCCAGCGCATCTAATTTTTAACAAAATAATACCCCAGCTCACGGGGTTTGTGAGGCGCCGCGTAACAAAATTTCGGTGCAGCGCCTTGTTATGTGTTTTTATCATTCTACGCTGCCTATGGGGTGTTGAAACTCAAGAATATTATGCGGTTTTTCATCTTTATAAAAATAATCCAAGTTGCATTTCTTACGTGCTAACTCTGGTTTGCCTTTGTACACCATCATGCAGAGATCATAAATTTGATCTACATAGCCGCCACGATTTGATGCCTTATCTTGCTTGATATATGGCATGTAGTTACGCTCAATATCTCTAATCATCTGAAAATACTGTGATTCCATATAAATAAAATTATCACTATCTCTTTCCAGCTCTGATTTCCAGCTCCGCATTGGTAGCTCTTCAAAATCAATCACGTTACCCGCATCTTTTCTTTGTATACGTTTTGATGCGCACCGATACATCGGGTGACACACATTTACAATAAAAAAGGACGGAAGAAACGCAATTATATTCTTCTCAATTCGTATTGTGTTCTTATTATCAACCGTTAGGATTTTTACATATTTTGTATCAGAGCCTTCCATCGTATAACCAGCAGCCCCATAACTAAGAACAAAATCATCATAAATCATTCCATCATTGGTTTTTATTGTTACCTCTACAGGTCCGTAGCTGATGCTGTAAAATATAATAATAGCCGCCACAACCAGGACTGTTATAATTATCCCCCCATTTCTCTGAATACGAGTCACTTCATTTGCCCATTATTATTCTTTTTCATTATTAACAAAATCTTATCTAGAATTCTTATTTTTAGCAATTGGACATATTACGGCCAGGATATTAATCCAGATTAAATGCACTCATAAAAACATTTGAGAGTCCGCTTTATGTCTGTTTTTAGTGAAATATGATGAAGGGCAGCTTTGGGTCGATAAGCGACCCAACAAGGCGTTTGAGCGACTCTATTATTACATCGGTCGCTTCACGGCCATTAGCGGTCACTCAGCTTACTACATAATTATTATTAATAAATACCTAAAAGCAGACGTTCAATGATTAAGATAACTGGCGCCGCTTTGCGGAGTCAAATAAGTGAGAGCGAATGGTGTTAATTGCCTTGTTATGCAATTTATTGCTCATAATTTCTCTTATGCTGATTATGAATATAACTTTTGTATGTATATAAGTCTTTATTACATAAATTCATATTTGGAAGCATAAACTTATAATCGTGATCAGGATTTATAACAGCCCATTCAATTGCTTCTTTTTATGTCTTTATATTTTTGTTTTGCATGTTGGTTAATTAATTCCTCAGCTTCTTCTTTAGTTATACCTTGCAATAGCGACGAATCTTTTACATAAAGTAGCCGATAAAGGATATGTCTGAGAAAGTTTATGTTTGTCATCATTATGAATTCTTCTTTGTATCTGTAAATAAGACAGCAAAGATCGTTTCACTTTCAGTCGAATTTAGGACTTTTTTTACGTAAAATTTAAATAAAACGTCATTCAAAAGATATGGGTAACTGCGAACTTACCGTTTTTTTATAATTTCCATGTAAATAAATACGCCTTTCTGCTAGCTTGCAATCTCAAGCACTTAATCGATTGATATTGATGTATAAAAAAGGGCCCGAAGGCCCTCATGTCAAAGGTTTTAATTTTATTATTGTTATAAACAATTTATTCAAACTCTATTGAGTCAGCAACTAATTTACCATTTTGGATTATTCCTTCAACTTCCAGTTTCACCCCACTAGTGATATCGGTAACTGATGACGCAGTACCTGAATAGGTTGTAGAAGTGCCTACTTGCACAATGACACCACTCATCTCAAACTCGCATGGTGCAGTTAGTCCGCAGGCAGTTGAAGCAAGCCCTTCCAGCTCCGCTTTATAGCCATCAAGTTGTGGATCGCTTTCATCGAAACTTTCATTTTCTATTTCCACATCTTCTAGGGCAGTAAGTAAATTAACACCATTAAATAGACCCTTAGCTTCAATAAACTCACCCGCAAACACATTTACATCCTGACCTATACCAGATGTAGATATTCTCAATCCACCAATCTGTAATTCATATTGGCTATTAACAGAGGCAATACCTTTAATTTCAAATTCATCTGCAATATTATATGTATTAGCTTTCTTTGCCACATAGGCTGCATATATATCACCGCTCACATCTCTGTAACCACTTATTTCAACAACCTGTCCATCTACTATATCTCCAATTAGATTTAACCCATCGTCATATATAGTTGAAGCAGTCACATGAACAGTTTGACCTAATGCTATAAAACTTGTTGCTACTGCACCTGGAGTACCCACTACAGGACCTTCCAAAATATCTTCAAATGATATTGTCTCAGCAGTACCTGTTACACCATCGTCATTAATTGTACCTTTAACAGTCACAACCATACCTTCACTAAGATATGGTGCTAATTCAGTTGTATCGTCTGAATCATCTGAATTAAGTGTTATAGCTCCAGTTTCATCATCTTCTTCGATAATTTTTGCACCAGATGTACTAAATTCGACACCATTTACCCAAACACTACCAAATGCAGTAATTGATCCTGTCGAAATGCCCGTACCACCAATACCACCTTCAGCAAATTGTCCACCGCCGCCACAGCTGGCTAGCGTCATACCAATAAGCAGGCCTAATAACAGATTTCTCGTCTGGATAAACATTTTACTTGTCCTCAGAAACATCTTCTTCGAAATAATAAATCCCCAAACCGGCTCGTTTCCTGCCGCTGCCTTTGATTTCAGAATTACTATCACGATCATGTTTCACTAAATAACGATCTAATTCTTCCAGAAGCGACTGGGCTTTTTCACGACTCAGTTCACGAAGTACCGGAAGGATTTCTTCTGGCAAATTGTCGTAAGCAACTTTACGTTGGAAGTGTGGTTTTGTTTCAGTATGTTCCAGGTTATGGTCAATGGTGTTAATCAACAGCGCAACATCAGTACCCAAGATGTGCAATTTTTCTTCCTCACCTTCAGCCGGAACATAACCATGAGTGAGCAGCTTTACACTATGATCTGTTAAATCAACCGCCTTTACCCGAACCAATTCATCAAGGATGGCACGTGCTGGCAAGTCACCACTGTAATCTTTTACCAGATCCGAAAAACTATCAGCCCCATCTAATGGCAACACTGCCGGTTCTCCCTCAGTATCACTAAAACGTTCATCCCTGAGCCAGCCTGAAATAACTCTCGCCGCACGGTTATATTGCTGAACCACTGGCTCGTCATCCGGGGTTTCAATAGCCTCGATGCGGGCAACTTCTTTTCGCGATAAACCGGTGAGCACTGATACGCGGGATACGGTTTGTTTGCGGCCAGCAACATTAAATTCTTTGTCGGCTACATCGACATAGACCCATTTGGCCAAATCGGCGAACGTACCGTAAGAAATACCGTGACGCAACATTAGACGTACCAGCGGTCTTAACATCCGCAAGATAGCTGCTGACAGGGCTTTGGTTACTTTATGGGTCATAATTCCCAATTTTATACTATTTTTGCATCAGTTTTGTAGAAAACCTGGTTTATTTGCTTAAAAAATGGACAAAGCGGGACAGCAAAGCTGCCCCGCTACAAATGCCATTAATCAGTGTGGGGCTGACTAAAAAGCATTATTTCCTTTCCAGCTTAATCGCAATACCAGTCGTTGGATCAACATAGACTTCAACCATGTCACCATCATTTAAGTGGGTTAAGTTAAATTTGCTGACATCAGCCACACTGTCATCTTCCATCATGGTGCTGTTCGCGATTGTTGCAGTCATCGATGATTGCCCTTCACAGTTAGCGATTGATGATGCATTGACTGTTAAAGTACCTTGATTCATCTCACCGACTACTGGTGTGAGGTTAGATACTGTACCTTTGCACTCATTATTATCAGAAGTGTCATCTTCAAACTCGACAGACTCTGCTATCAGTACTCCATTTGCAAAATGCCCTTCAACTTCAAGATAGACTTTTCCAATGTTTGTTCCATCTGAAATGATACTTTGTAAAGTTTGTTGAGCATTATCCTCTTCTTTAAATTCAGTGGTATTGTTGACCTGAACTTTTATATCTCCAAGCATGAACTCATTACTAACAAGCGCTGCGGCTAACACGCCATAGATTTCGATTTCATCATCATTATCACCGTGATAACCCAGCTTGCCATCATCTTCAATTTCTATACTAATGGGGCTTTTCGAATTATTAAATTTAACTTCTACAAATAAGTTATTTGTGAGCGTAAATGACGGTGAAAGAGCGGTATAATTAATATTCAATGCACCAATATCAAATGTACCTGGTGATACGTTGAGGTTTTGTACAACACCTTTGAGTTCAAGCTCGCCAAGGTAACCAGCTAACGATACTGCCTTTACTTCTACTCGAGTTGCTAACACAGTACCTTGATCAGACGTGTAACCATGGATTTCAACGACATTATTTGCAGCAATTGTGGCCATCGTAATACCTGAATATGAATCATCTTCAAACGTTGTCATATCAGTTGTGGTAACTGTTTGTCCCATTACAACCATGGTACCGATACCGTTTGCATCTAACGCAACACTATCCACCCAACCTTCGAGTTCATCGGATGACTTAATATGAGATGCACTAGCTCGCGTACAATTGGCGGGACCTGTTATTTCAACCACATCACCCACTGATAAATCATCTTCCGAAGCACTCGTCCCTTCTACATAAATGCTGGCTGAATCTGTTTCATATTCACAACCATTGACATAGACACTACCAAACCCGGTAATAACACCAACAGTTGTGTTTCCGGCTGCTGATGTACTACCGCCACCGCTACCACCACCGCAAGCGCCCAGGCCAAGACCTGCAGCCAAGGCAATTGCTCCCCAAGCTAATTTCGAATATTTCATTTCCTTCGCTCCTGTTTTTTGCTCAACGATTATTTAACTATCAAATTAAATATAACATATTTGGGAATATTTTCCCAAATTTTAATTGGAGCCGAGCATAATCAACGGAAAAAATTGAATTTTGTGCAAAAATTCATGTTATTACAGACAGTTATAAAAGGATTAAATGAAAACCAACCTGGCAGGAGACATACTAAAACGATTAGAAAAGTAGTTTATGTATAGGGAAGACTCCAGATCTGTGCTGCATTGATCAGGAAAATCATTATTACGGTTGAACCAATATTATTGGTACGGAAGGAAAGCTAGTGATGTTTAGTGCCAAAAGGATCCAGCGAAAAGAATAAGATCAGAAAGATGTGTACTTTTCGTCCACTAAGAGGGAACAGGTGCTTCATAGAAGTAAATAGCAGTAAGAAACTATTTGTAACTTACTGATATTTATTTATAATTTGGCCGGGGCGATCAGTACTATATGCTTTTAGTGGATAGCATATCTTTAGAATTAATAGAATATATGATTTTCTTCATTTTTATTTTTATAAATCTAACAGATGATTGTACGGGCCCGTGGGTCAATATATCATTATTAATAAAATCTAATGTTGTTCTGTATGATAATTTTATATCAATTACTTACCGTAAGGGGGTCTTATTATCAATAAAAGCAAATCGGGGCGTCTCATTGCATAATGCAAAAAACATATTTGTATAATTTTACGGGGTAATTAACTTTTTAAATGTCTGCTTTAGAGATGTTTTGCGTTTGGATGTTTAAAATTTGAACGGCAGCTTCAGGTCGTGAGCGGCCATACTTTGGTTACATGCATATATTAATTCCGCATATATAAAAACATGCCTCAGGCAATAACGCAGAAATTGATCAGACCATTCCAGATATAATTACTTTACTGTGTAACCCCATGCTCCCGCGTTGAATGAAATTCAATTTCCGGCCAACGCTCAATGGTTAAATCGAGGTTCACTTTGGTGGGTGCGATATAGGCAAGACTTCCGCCACTATCAATGGACAAATTGTCGGCTAATTTGCGTCGGAATTCTTCAAGTTTCTTTTCGTCTTTGCTACTAACCCAACGGGCGGTGACGACATTGACGTTTTCAAAGCTGCATTCCACGTTGTATTCATTCTTCAAGCGAAAAGCGACAACATCGAATTGCAAAACGCCGACAGCACCGAGGATTAAATCATTTTTATTAAGCGGCCGGAATAATTGCGAGGCGCCCTCTTCACATAGTTCGATTAAGCCTTTCTGTAAAGCCTTCATTCGCAATGGGTCCCTTAGCACAACACGACGAAATAGTTCTGGGGCGAAGTTGGGGATACCCGTAAATTGCAGGTCTTCACCCTGGGTAAAAGTATCGCCTATTTGAATGGTGCCATGATTATGCAAGCCTATAATATCTCCACCACAGGCTTCATCAACCTGCTCGCGCTCACTGGCTAAAAAGGTAATCGCATTACTGATTTTAACATCACGACCGATACGTACATGGCGAAGTTTCATGCCATCGGTGTATTTTCCTGAACAGATTCGCATGAAGGCAATACGATCACGATGCTGTGGGTCCATATTGGCTTGTATTTTAAACACAAAACCGGTTAGATCATTTTCCTCAGCATCGATACTGCGGGTTAAGGTCGGTCGTGGCTGAGGGGATGGTGCGTAATCCGCAAAAGCTTCCAACAGCTCCTGTACACCGAAGTTGTTAATGGCAGATCCAAAAAAAACAGGGGTTAATTCACCTGCCAGAAAACTGCTTAAATCAAATTCGTGACTTGCCCCTTGAACCAGCTCAATCTCTTCGCGCAGTTCCTCTGCCTGATCACCCAATACTTCATCGAGACGGGGGTTATCCAGGCCTTCAATTAATTCACCTTGCTGTATTTTTCCACCATGGGTGGGACTGTATAGATAAGTACAGTTTTCTTTGATATTAAACACACCACGAAATGCTTTTCCCATGCCAATCGGCCAGGTGATAGGAGCACATTTAATTTTTAATACTGACTCGACCTCATCTAACAAATCAATAGGATGACGGCCCTCACGGTCCAATTTGTTAATGAAGGTAATAATGGGAGTCGTGCGTAAACGGCATACGCCCATGAGTTTTATGGTGCGATCTTCAACGCCTTTCGCGCAATCGATCACCATCAATGCAGAGTCGACTGCTGTTAAAGTGCGATAGGTGTCTTCAGAAAAATCTTCATGTCCGGGCGTATCCAGCAGGTTCATGATCTTGCCCTGAAACGGAAACTGCATCACTGATGAAGTTACCGAAATCCCTCTTTCTTTCTCCATTTCCATCCAGTCTGATGTGGCATGGCGATCTGATTTTCGGCCTTTTACCGTACCCGATTTTTGAATCGCACGCCCAAACAACAATAGTTTCTCTGTTAGTGTGGTTTTACCAGCATCAGGATGAGAAATAATGGCGAATGTTCTACGCTTATTGATTTCATTAGTTAATTCAGCGTTTGCCATGGGTTATTTCATCCTGATTACTCAATTAAAATTGCAATTATTCAATAGCCGATTTAGCACTTTTTTCAGCATCGTTTAAAGTACACAATGAATGAAAAATTGGGCAGCTAAAGTCTTTATTGTACCAAAAATATGCCAAATCTATGAATTTAATCATGAAGATTCTGACAGGGCTTTTTATCACCATTAGACCTTAATGGCATGATGTGGACGGAGTGACTACTTTTTCTGGATTGTGCTTTTCAGTCTGAAAGCACAGTAACTGGCATTTTGAGTGAGATTTGTCACTCAAGTAAATAAATTAAAGGTTAATCGCTAAAATCAGTGCATCTTCCCTGCCATTGGTCGCAGGATAATAGTCCTTACGCACACCTACTTCACAAAAACCCATTTTGTGATACAGCGACAGAGCCGCCTGGTTGGACGGGCGTACTTCGAGTAACAAGGTATCTGTATGCACACGGCGTGCAGCCTCGAGTACTTCCTGCATCAACTGTGAACCGTAACCATGCCCTTGGGCATCTGGGCGGATGCAAATATTTAATATATGCGCTTCACCCACTGCATGGGACATGACGGCATAACCCAGCATTTCCTCTTCATTTTCATAGACCAGACACTGATAGCCAACGCGCAAACAGTCCCGGAAAATTCCCAGAGTCCATGGATGCTTATAGGCACGTAATTCTATGCGCATGACCTCTGCTAAATCATCGTCCAGCATTGGACGTAGTAGCGGTTGCCCAGTTTCAAGTATGGCACTCATGTGCTGACATCATCTTCAAGAAAATTCATTAATGCACATAAATCCTCCCAGGATTTACGTTTTTGCGAGGGTGATCGCAATAAATAAGCAGGATGATAAGTCGCCATGACCGGAATCTGACTATCGGGTAGTTGATGCATTTTACCGCGTAGTGCGCCCAGATTCTGATGGCTCTTCAAAAGTTGTTGTGCTGCAATACGTCCCAACGCCACAATTATCCGGGGTTGTATCCACTGAATTTGTTGCTGCAAATAAGTGGAACACGCCGCAATTTCTGAAGCTTCCGGATCGCGATTTCCTGGTGGGCGACATTTTAGCATGTTCATGATGTAGACCTGCTGTCGCTCAAAGCCGATTGCTTTCAGCATCTCGGTTAGCAACTGACCCGCACTGCCTACAAATGGCTGGCCGGCTTTATCTTCTTCTGCACCCGGTGCTTCACCGATAAACAGCACATCAGCCTGCTGATTGCCACTACCAACAACCACATTCGTGCGCGATTCTGAAAATGCACATTGCGTACAATTCTGAATGGCGCTCGTCAGTGACTGCCAATCCTCAAACACAGGCACAACAGCAGAACCAACTTCAGCTTGTTCAGCTGTTGGAACATCATTAGGCGCAGGCGGCTGTTCAGCAACCGGCACAGGTTTGGGGCCAGCCTCGATTTGAATGATTTGCTCACGACTTTCCCATAGCTGAATGCCCATGGCTTGCAAATACTGATGGCGTAGCTGTTCATGCATGATTACAACCTATACATCACCGGTTTGTGGATGCTCGCGCATGGGTTTTTGCTCGATTTTATTCAGGGCATTGATATAAGCCTTGACGGATGCAACCACAATATCGGTATCGGAACCTTGTCCATTCACAATACGGCCGCCTTTTTCCAGTCGCACCGTCACTTCGCCTTGTGAATCAGTACCGCTGGTGATGTTATTAACCGAGTATAGCTGTAACTCGGTACCACTGGCTGCCATTTGCTCTATCGCTTTGTAAGAGGCGTCCACCGGGCCGCCCCCTGTGGCACTACTTTGTGTTTCCTTACCGTCAATGCTCAGCGTCAAATCAGCTGATGGCGTTTCACCAGTTTCAGAACAGACTCGCATAGCGACTAATTTATAACGCTCATTTTCAGAATCAAGATTCGTCTCTGTGACCAGAGCTTGCAGATCCTCATCAAAAATTTCATGCTTCTTGTCTGCAAGTTCTTTGAAACGGGTAAAGGTATCATTAAGTTCTTCTTCAGAAGAGAAATCAACACCCAGTTCACCTAAACGTGTTTTAAACGCATTTCGTCCCGAATGTTTACCCAATACCATTCGATTGGCTGACCAGCCAACATCTTCTGCTCGCATGATTTCGTAAGTCTCACGATTCTTCAAGACACCATCCTGATGAATGCCTGATTCATGGGCGAAGGCATTCACACCAACAATGGCCTTGTTGGGCTGGACTGCAAAACCGGTAATATTCGATACCAGACGGGAACAGGTAACAATTTGTGTCGCATCAACTGTGGTGTTGCAATCGAAAATGTCCTGGCGAGTTCTAACAGCCATCACCACTTCCTCAAGCGCAGCATTACCTGCCCTTTCACCTAAGCCATTAATGGTACATTCTACCTGACGTGCGCCATTCATCACCGCCAGTAACGAATTGGAAACGGCCAAACCCAAGTCATTATGGCAATGTACCGAAAACACGGCTTTGTCAGCGTTCGACACATTGTTGATGAGTATTGAAATCAACTCACCAAACTGATGAGGCAAATTGTAACCGACGGTGTCTGGAATGTTGACAGTCGTGGCTCCGGCATCTATCACCGCTTCCAGCACCCGAAACAGAAATTCATGCTCTGAACGACCCGCATCTTCCGGTGAAAATTCAACATTATCGGTATATTTTCGTGCCCGTTTGACCGCACGTACGGCTTGCTCAATCACTTGTTCCGGCTGCATGCGCAGCTTCTTTTCCATATGAATCGGCGAAGTCGCGATAAAAGTATGAATGCGAGAAGAATTGGCTGGTTTAAGCGCCTCACCAGCTCGATCAATGTCTTTATCTAGCGCACGTGCCAAACCGCAAACGGTGCTGTCTTTAACTGCAGTTGCGACACTGCGCACGGACTCAAAGTCACCCAGGCTGGCAATCGGAAATCCGGCTTCAATAACATCAACACGCATGCGCTCAAGGGCTTTTGCGATACGGACTTTTTCATCACGGGTCATGGAAGCGCCCGGACTTTGTTCACCATCTCTCAAGGTGGTATCGAAAATGATGAGTTTCTCTTTATTGCTCATGTTTTGCTCCCGTCATCAGGGTATTTTACCCCAGGCTTTGACCTTTGGGTATGGATTGTATTCACAGGTAATGCGCTGTAACCCTCGCCAGGGGATCATCTGACTGCCTTACGGCAGTAGGAGTAGAGACAGGGAGGCAGCCGCAGTCCGCAATGCGAAAGCAGGGCTTGATGTTGACAATATTGTGGGCTGTTGGCACGACATAACTAAAATATAGCGTTATTTCACCCGTTTGCCAAGTAGGCCGTTAATCTGATAGATGAAACAGCGCTTTCTGGCAGTGGCAGCTACCCAGAAGCACTGCTGCTGAGCTTACGCTTACGTCGCCAGCGGCCGATCATCATGACAGGGCCAGACAAGGCATAGAGTAAGAACACCGCAAAAATGACTTTTGGCGGATCGATAGTGACCAGAATAAATATCATCACGACCGTTAAAATGGCCATAAAAGGCACTCGTTCCTTACGGCTCTGATCCTTGAAACTGTTATAGAGAATTGGGCTAACCATTAATGCGCCGGCCAGAATCGTGAGAATCAATGATGGCACCAACAGATAGGACTCAGTGCCTTGATAATCCAGGGCATCAAATACCCATACGAAGGAAACCAGCAAGGTGGCTGCTGAAGGACTTGCCAGGCCCATAAAATATTTTTTATCGAGCTTGCCTATTTGCACATTAAAACGAGCCAGTCTTAGTGCGGCCATGGCGGAGTAAAAAAACGCCGCTGTCCAACCAAACTTGCCCCATTGTTCACCGAGCTCACCCAGCCCGAGCAGTGACCATTGATACATTACCAATGCAGGTGCAATTCCGAATGAAACCATATCAGCAATGCTATCGTACTGTGCGCCGAATTCACTTTGTGTATTGGTCATTCGAGCAACCCGACCATCGATGCCATCCAGTAACATCGCAATAATGACTGAGATGGCTGCTGCTGTAAAACGGCCGTTCATAGCCAGAATAATTGAATAGAAACCCGCAAACAGGCCTGCAGTGGTAAAAAAATTAGGCAATAAATAAATTGCTCTTCTCGGTTTAGTGCTTTCTACAGGTTCAGTCGATTCTGAATTATCATCCATTTTTAATGCGTCCAGTTGAGCTGATTGATTGAATCATGCCTGATCATGGCGCAATTCTGCAAGTATGTCCGAACCAGATTTAACTTTGGCGCCGACTTCCTGTTTTAGAGTAGAGTTTGCTGGTATATAAACCTCCACGGTCGTTCCAAATGGAATGAAACCACAACGTTGTCCCTGACCGACACGCTCACCCGATTGAATATCACACTGGGGGGTAAACCATTGATGATCTCGATACAAGGCAAGCACCACGTCTTCACCTTCATCGGTCTGTATCCAATTACTGATTAATAGCCGCGCGGCTGGTTCTTGATGGACAGGTAGCGGATCACCTGGCATTAAAAACCAACGTTTCATCACTTTGCCTTCAATCGCACTCCGAATACGATAGGTACCTGTTTTACGCATTTCGATCCGCATGCGGATAAAATCGCCTTCGATAAATGGATTAGGAACTAAGTCTATAGCGGTAAGCTTACCATCGACCGGGGAAACAACTGCCAGTGGTGATGAAGGAACCGTGCGGATGGGATCGCGAAAAAAATAAACCAGTATTAATAGCAGTATCCAGAATGGTACAGCCGATGCTATACCCAGAAAATAATTGACCAAAAATGCCAGTCCGGCAATTAATGCGAGTTTTAACCAAATTCCTCTGGGTATATGCATCTAATCTACGTCGCCCTGAAATAAATCCATTAATAGAACTCGTCAAATGAAAACACTCATCCAATCATTTCATTCTGACGACACGGCAGTAAATAAATAAACAAAATATTGCGGGTGGATAAACACCCGCACAGTGATCAAGATTAATTCTTGGTTTTATCAACTAGTTGGTTGGCTGTAATCCATGGCATCATACTACGCAACTGCTCACCCACTTGCTCAATAGGATGCTCGGCATTCAGGCGTCTGCGTGCAGTCATTTCCGGGTAATTACTTTGCCCTTCCATGATGAAACGTTTGGCATAATTACCGGTTTGAATATTTCGTAAAGCCTCTTTCATGGCGCGACGACTTTCTTCATTGATGACCTTCTCACCAGTAACATACTCGCCGTATTCTGCATTATTGGAGATAGAATAATTCATATTGGCAATGCCACCCTGATACATGAGATCAACGATTAATTTTAATTCATGCAAACATTCAAAGTAGGCCATTTCTGGTGCATAACCGGCTTCCGTCAGTGTTTCAAATCCAGCTTTCACCAATTCAACTGCCCCGCCGCATAACACCGCCTGCTCACCGAACAAATCGGTTTCAGTTTCATCTTTAAACGTGGTTTCAATGATTCCAGTACGACCACCACCGATGGCAGAGGCATAAGACAGTGCAATATCACGGGCCTTTCCAGAAGCGTCCTGGAACATGGCAATCAAATCAGGAATGCCACCACCGTTAACAAATTCATTTCTGACAGTGTGACCCGGTGCTTTTGGGGCAATCATGATGACATCCAGGTCTTCTCTGGGAACGATCTGGTTATAATGAATCGCAAAACCATGGGCAAATGCCAGTACCGCACCTTTTTTCAAGTTAGGCTCAATATCATTACGATAAAGATCAGATTGAAATTCATCCGGCGTCAGCACCATGACCAGATCGGCACCCTTAACGGCATCAGTAACGTTGCTTACTTTCAAGCCCGCCGTTTCAGCTTTGGCTGCAGATGCTGATCCCGCGCGCAAACCCACGGTGACTTCGACGCCAGAATCCTTCAGGTTATTGGCATGAGCATGGCCCTGCGAACCATAACCGAGTATGGCGACTTTCATAGCTTTAATAATGGATAGATCTGCGTCTTTGTCGTAATAAAGTTTCATTAGGAATTACCTGTAAAGTTCTAAATAGGGTGATGGGTTTATAAACTTAGAATGGTCTCGCCGCGAGTCATGCCAAGGACACCAGAGCGCACCAGTTCCATGACTTTAATTTTGCCCAGGTTTTCGATAAAAGCATCTAGCTTGCTGCTTGAACCCGTCAATTCAATGGTATAGGTTTGCTCACTGACATCAATAATCCGGCCTCGGAAAATATCAGCAAAGCGTTTGACTTCTTCACGCTCGTGATGATCAGCGACGCGAATTTTTACTAACATCATCTCGCGTTCGAGATGCGAACCAACCGTCATATCCTGGAGCTTGACGATATCGATCAGCTTATTCAGTTGTTTGGTGATTTGCTCAACAATTTCATCGGTGCCACGTGTCACTAAGGTCATGCGTGACAATGATGCATCATTGGTCGGTGCCACAGTCAGTGATTCGATATTATAGCCGCGGGCAGAAAATAATCCGGCCACCCGTGACAACGCGCCCGCTTCATTTTCAATCAGTATGGAGATGATATGTCGCATGCTTTACACCAGAATCATTTCGTTTTGACCTGCACCGGCAGGAATCATTGGATAAACATTTTCTTCGCGATCGGTGAGAAAATCCATAAACACGACGCGATCTCTAATTTTCATCGCTTCACGCATGGCCGCCTCTATGTCACCGGGCTTATCGATAAGCATACCAACATGTCCGTAGCTTTCCGCCAGTTTAACGAAATCGGGTAGTGATTCCATGTATGACATGGCATAACGCTTATCATAGAAAAATTCCTGCCACTGTCTAACCATACCCAGGTAACCATTATTCAAAGTAATCACCTTGATCGGCAGACCATACTGCTTCAATGTAGACAGTTCCTGGATATTCATCTGAATACTGCCTTCACCGGTAATACAGGCAACGGTGGCATCAGGATAGGCAATCTGCACGCCCATGGCGGCCGGTAAACCAAAGCCCATCGTGCCAAGGCCACCTGAGTTAATCCAGCGACGGGGCTTATTGAATTTGTAATACTGCGCTGCCCACATCTGATGTTGACCGACGTCAGAGGTAACGAACGCCTCGCCTTCAGTCACTTCATAAAGCTTTTCAACCACCATTTGTGGCTTGATGATGTCACCCGTCTGGTCGTATTTGAGGCAGTCCATCGAGCGCCACTCTTCAATTTGCGTCCACCATTCCGCCACCGCCTGCTTATCAGTGCTGAAGCTGGACTTCTTGACCAGCTTGAGCATTTCAGTCAACACGGATTTGACGCTGCCTACAATCGGCACATCAACCTTAACATTCTTTGATATGGAAGAAGGATCGATGTCCAGATGAATAATTCGTGCATTCGGGCAAAACTTTTCAATGTTCCCAGTCACACGATCATCAAAGCGGGCGCCGATGGCAATCAATACGTCGCAATTATGCATACCCAGATTTGCTTCGTAGGTGCCATGCATACCCAGCATACCCAAAAACAATGGGTCTGGTGATGGATAGGCGCCCAGTCCCATTAATGTCTGTGTAATCGGAAAACCAAGCAGACGAGTCAGTTCGGTGAGTTCCTCACTGGCATTATCCAGTACGGCCCCGCCACCGGTATATAACATGGGGCGGCGCGCTTCAGACATCATTTGAACAGCACGTTTAATTTGCCCGATATGGCCTTTCACTACCGGATTATAGGAGCGCAATGACACCTTGGTAGGATAATAGTAATTCGCTCGCTGGGCCGTTACATCCTTGGGTAAATCAACCACGACCGGGCCAGGACGACCCGTGGTGGCAACATAAAATGCCAGTTTGATCGTTTTTGCCAGATCCTTAATATCTTTGACTAAAAAATTATGTTTCACACAAGGACGGGTGATACCGATGGAGTCCACTTCCTGAAAGGCGTCATTTCCAATCAGACTAGTTGGAACCTGGCCGGTAAATACAACCATTGGAATCGAATCGAGATGAGCGGTCGCAATGCCGGTGACCGCGTTGGTAGCACCGGGACCTGAAGTGACTAATACAACGCCTGGCTTACCCGTTGCGCGCGCATAGCCGTCAGCAGCATGTGTGGCTGCCTGCTCATGCCTGACCAGAAAATGCTTGAGCTTATCCTGTCGGTATAACGCATCATAGATATGCAGTACGGCACCGCCTGGATAACCAAACAGGCTGTCTACGCCTTCATCGATCAGGCAGCGTACAAATATCTCGGCACCGGTTAATTCCACCTCGGTATACCCCTTTTACTGAATTAAATGAATGATTTCCATGTCCAGGTAAATTTTGGACAATAATGCACTATCTGCACGAAAAACGCCCGTATAAACGGGCTGTTTGCAGCAAATACTAAACATTAGAAATTACTGTTATTGACCTGGAAGGTCAAGAAAAATCACTGAATTTGAGTTAATTCAGGTAAATTAACCTTAAATCCGTCTAAAATCAGACTCCTCTTGCATATTTAGCTGGGCAACAAGCTTGTTTTAAAGAAATTTTTCATCATAATCAAAGAATAACCTTCATCATCTACGGAAACGACAGACATGGTCCTTGGACAAATTTTACGAATTACCCTTTTGAGTCTACTGTTTGCAGCCAGCAGTCATGCTGGTTTGTACAAATGGACCGATGACAAAGGTCAGGTACATTATTCAGACACACAACCCGACAAGGAAAAAGCCCAACAGCTAAATCCGACAACCAGCCTACCGAGCGGAGTAGAGAAAGAACAATCAGCCTTTGATAAACAGGTTGAAGATATGAATAAACGCCTTGCCGAGGAAAAGAAGCAACAGCAGGAAGCTGACAAGAAAGCTGAAGAACAAGAAATGATAAAAAAGAGATGCCAGACTTTGCGCGAAAATATGCAAGTTCTGGTGACAAAAAACCGGGCCAGTAAAATAGTAGATGGTAAACGGGTAATAATTCCGTATGAGGAACGGGTTGAGAAAATGGAGAAAATTCGCAAGGAAATGGATGAATTTTGTAAATAGAAATAACTTGCTTTATCGCGGAGAGCAGCAATGCCCTATCTAAAAATAAATACCAATAAAATAATTCCTGACGAACAACAACTAGCACTTGCAAAAAAAGTTTCCGAATTGGTAGCGAAAATGCTCGGGAAACCTGAAAGTTATATGATGGTAGAAGTGAACGCAGGTCGTACCATGCTATTCAATCAGACCGAAGAGCCTCTCGCCTATCTGGAGTTAAAAAGTCTGGGTTTACCCGAGAATGACACCAGCGAATACTCCAGGAAACTGTGCACTCTCATCGAAGCGGAACTTGAGATTGATCCCGGACGTATTTATATCGAGTTTTCAAATGGTCAGCGCCATTTGTGGGGATGGGATAAACGCACCTTCTAATCACATTATGTGGAAGAAAATTATTATTTTTTTGGTTATCATAGCTACCTCAGTGGTAGCTCTGGCGTACTATAATCCGTCGTTTAAGCATTGGCTGCTGCAATCCAGTGGTAAATTGCAGGATAAATCAATCGTCTATAAATGGCAGGATGCAAATGGACAATGGCAAGTTAGCAATCAACCCCCGCCTGCAGGCACACTATTTACGAAACAGGAATATTTACACGACAACAATGTACTTCCTTCGATCACAGAGCCTGAGCAGTAATCGAATCCTATGAGGCGCTCTGCCAGGTTGAGTGTCATCTTGAAAAAATAACAGGACAACATCATCTTTATGAAAGTTTCACAGTTCCCTCTATCAACCGTAAAAGAAGTACCTTCAGACGCAGAAATCATCAGTCATCAATTGATGTTACGCAGCGGCATGATCCGTAAACTCGCTGCTGGCGTTTATAGCTGGCTACCACTAGGTTTGCGCGTGCTGCGTAAAGTTGAAGCCATTGTCCGTGAGGAAATGAATCGCGCAGGTGCACTTGAAATAATAATGCCGTCTGTTCAGCCTGCAGAACTTTGGAAAGAATCCGGTCGATGGGAGCAGTACGGGCCAGAGTTGTTGCGCTTTAAGGATCGCCATGATCGTGAATTCTGCTATGGTCCCACGCATGAAGAAGTCATAACCGATCTGGCACGCAGAGAATTACGCAGCTACAAACAACTGCCGATCACTTATTATCAAATTCAAACAAAATTCAGGGATGAAGTACGTCCACGCTTCGGCATCATGCGCGCCCGTGAATTTCTAATGAAAGACGCCTACTCGTTTCATCATGATCAGTCTTCACTGCAACAAAGTTACGATTTGATGTTTGCAACATATAATCAAATATTCATGCGTTTGGGTTTGAAGTTCAGACCAGTCGAGGCAGATACAGGCAGCATTGGTGGCAATGCCTCGCATGAGTTTCATGTGCTGGCAGAATCTGGTGAAGACGCGATTGCTTTTTCAAATAAAAGCGCTTATGCAGCAAATGTTGAACTGGCTCCGGCACTGGCTGAAACAGATACGCGTCCTGCCGCGGGTGATGCCATGGCTAAAGTCGCCACTCCCACGCAACACAGCATCGAGGAAGTCAGTGAGTTTCTGAAAGTTCCGGTGAGTAGCTGCGTAAAAACACTGTTGGTGAATGGTGATAATGACGATGTGATTGCACTAGTGTTACGCGGTGACCATGAACTCAATCTGGTTAAACTGGAAAAAATAGCCGGCATTGCTCAACCGTTGGAGTTTGCGAATGAAAAGCAAATCAAATCCGTTTGTGATTGTAATGCCGGTTCGATTGGCCCTATTGGATTAACCGTCCGCACGATTGTCGATAGCAGTGCTGCGATGATGGCAAATTTTGTTTGTGGCGCTAATGAAGATGGGCACCATTTTACCCATGCCAACTGGGAACGGGACTGCGCATTATCAGAGGTCGCCGATATTCGCAATGTTGTAGAAGGTGACCCAAGCCCAGATGGTCAAGGCACGCTGGAAATAGCCCGTGGCATAGAAGTGGGGCATATCTTCCAACTCGGTAGCAAATATACTGAGGCATTGCAGGCAACCGTCCTCGATGAAAACGGCAAAGCACAAGTCATGAGCATGGGCTGTTACGGGATTGGTGTCACACGCATTGTTGCCGCTGCTATCGAACAGTATAACGACGACAAAGGTATTCTCTGGCCCCTGAGTATGGCTCCGTTTGAGGTAGTCATCGTTCCCGTTGGAATGCATAAATCAGAAGTCGTCGCTAATGCTGCGCAAAATTATTATCAACAATTACTCGACCAGGGCCTTGATGTGTTACTGGACGACCGTCAGGCGCGGCCCGGAGTCATGTTTGCCGATGCTGAATTGATCGGCATACCGCATCGCATTGTGGTGAGTGAAAAAGGGTTGAATAATGGGGAAATCGAATACAAATCGCGCACGGACGATAAAGCATCAATGGTCTCTGCCGATACTATAATCGAACATATTAAGGCAAAACTGACCTAAACACCCGCTTGAAACCTATGCGACAAACCACTTTATCAATCATCGCTTGTTTGTTGTTAGTCGTCAGCTTTACGGCAAACGCCACCTCCCAACAACGTGACGAAGCGTTACGCCAAAGACTGATCGCAGCTATCAATGACTCGACCAGCTTCAAGGATAAATATATCGCTGAAGTATGGCTCACAGATATGTCGCAACGCATGCACCGCTTTGTCAAAAATAAGGAAGAAAGTATTCAAATATTAACCGTCCTGCACGAAGAGGCTGCACGGGTCGATATCCCCCCCGAACTGATCCTTGCCGTTATACAGGTGGAGAGTGCATTTGACCGCTATGCCATCTCCTCAGTCGGCGCACGCGGTCTGATGCAAGTCATGCCCTTCTGGCTAAAAGAAATTGGTAAACCCGATGAAAACATGTTCGACATTCGCGTCAACTTACGGATGGGTTGCACAATTCTTCGTTACTACCTCGATAAGGAAAAAGGCGACAAGCTCAAAGCATTAGCTCGTTATAATGGTAGTGTCGGTAAACGTAAGTACCCAGATAAAGTGTTTAAAGCATTAAGTCGGCGTTGGTATAGACAGTAGGCCATTAGTTTAAAGATGAAATATGATCAATTATTTTATCCTGAGTTTGAATAAGTTGATCAATAACATTTTTTTCTTCGCGGAACTCCCCAATTGTTTCGATTAGCCCATCTTTTATCGCTTTAAATAATTTAATCACATCGGATTTTACGATTTCACCATCACTTAATTTACACATCCAGAAATCGGCCCCTAGCGCAGAAATTTCCATCATCCGCTCAAAGTTTAAGTTATCATTTTCAAAATACTTTCTTATTAACTCATCACCACCCTGTAACATGCTTGACACGGTTAAAAGCGCCTCTTTGACCTCACCATTGCTATCTTCAGCCGCAGAAGCATAGATTGGCCCAATCGATGCTAACAAATCTGACCTTTCACTATTTTCTTTTTCACTTAGCATGATTGCAGCCATTGGCGTTGTCACTAAAAGTTTATAGCTAGGGGAGTACATTTTTTCTGAATTTGTTCCGATATTCATTTCTTGCATTATATCCTTCCTTAATTACTAAGGCCGCAAATCATCGACGGGGAAAAACAGAGCAAGGAACGGATACTTTTCCCGTCCGAGTGCATTTTCCTTGTAATGCAGGCTATAGATTGGCGGCTCTCTCGGAGATACATTCGTATTCTCCCATCTCAAATTCACGGCATATCAATGGCCGTCTTTCGTAAATCATACATTTCAGGCTGTTTCGGTCCAAGGCTGAACACCAGCCATCTTCTAACCGCGCCATTTTCCTTTCGCCCCACTTATCTATCTCAATAAACTTATCGGGCACTCCGGTATCGGTAATAAGTATTACTTCTAAACGGCAACAGCAGGCCTCGCAGTTTACACAGGTCACCTGGGCATCTGATGGAGCTATAACTTCGATTGTCATAAATTACTTTTCATTTTCGATAAAGGTATTGATATACATCGCCTGATTTTGCTTTTGCATAACGCCGCAAATCACTGGCGACAGAAAGCATAGTGAGGAACTAGCTGTGCTTTTTGGCGTCCAATTGAATTTGCCTTGTTACATGACTATTCATATTTGCGCCCATTATGTTTGAGCCAACCCCCTATATGTTGACCACCCGGATCATGGTGTGTCCAATGGATAACACCGCCTTTTGAATTCCACTCGTATTCTCCGAAAAACTCTACTAAATCACCATTTTCTAGTGAGTTGATTCTTGGAGCTAAATCAATATTGTGTGCAACTAATATAGTTTTGCCAGAGGATAAGCGTAGGATAAACCTTTGGTGACGACTGCCCTTATTATCGTCGCTAAGTATACGACTTACGCTGCCTGACCCACTAACTTGTATATTACTTAAGCGGTTTCGATACGCTTCTGCAACTAAATCATCGCTTTGTATGCTTTCCTTATTAGACGTGGAAATGACATCTGGGCTATTCTGTATGTATCCGTAGATACCAATAGCGATTACTGCCGCAATTAAAAATTTTTTCATTTAATTCTCATATGCTACGTTTTTCATATAATTATAATTATACGGACCAATTTCCATATAATCCCTTCGTCTTTATAAAAACCAATGACTTCAATGTTCTAGGAAAATTCTGATAGTATTTAATATCAAACTTGATTAATTATAGCGCGCATAAAGTGCACTTGTTTTATATCAAGCTGTGTAAAACCCGGTCTCATATGTTCCGGATGCCTGTTTACATTCTACATTGGATACCTTGGCGTAGCGGGAACCTTCCCACAACCACTCACACAATGCATTAACAGCTTGTTCATCACCACAGGCGAGTACTTCGACGGTGCCATCTTGTAGATTTTTTGCGTAACCGTGCACGCCAAGCAGACGTGCTTTGCCGCGGGTGGTGTCGCGGAAAAAAACGCCCTGTACTTTGCCTGAGACGATGCAACGTCGGCAATAAGCCATCAAGATGAAATTTTTGCAGACTGGCCTTTGCGGAATGTTTTGCCAGCGGCGGAGAATTCTACTTCCAGCTCATACATGGGCTTTGAAGTAGCAGTGGATGGTTCAAAACCGATTCGCTTAACTTTCCCTTGGTAAGTTTCGCTGCCGACCTGGACCTGCACGACTTGACCTGACTGCCACTCATTGATTTCATCTGCTGACAGTTGTGCGCGAGCCACCCATTGATCATTGGATACCATCACAATTAAAGGCTGAACTTCCAGTCGATTGGAAATGATTTGATGCGGGTGGGTATTGACCTGAATTACAGTTCCCGCGTCTGGCGCTTTCAGTTGGGCATATTCCAGGTCCAGCTTGGCCAGGACCAATCCGGCTTCTGCATCGTTTACATGAGCCAACGCAGTGGCATAGTCAATTTTAACTACTTGCAACTCATGCACCGAAATCGCAGTTCGATCAAATAATTCCTGACCTCGATCTAATTCACGTTTGGCTTCATCGTAATTTTCTTTGGCACGACTAACCGTACTGTTAGCCCGTTTCACCTGCGCACGGTAACCGCGATCATCCAGCGTCAGCAGTAGCTGGCCTTTTTTAACGGAATCACCTTCATTCACTGTGACGGTTTGCACTGCACCGGATATAGGGGTCGATAATGTCCAGCGTTGCGACCAGTCCAGCGTTGCGTCCTTTTCTGCTGCCTTCAGTGCCATGGTAGTGGTCAATAACAACAGCAATAGTGGTAATGACAGAAATTTTTTCATAATGATCTCACTTTTTATCGGTACTGGTTTGCTGTTTTTGTACATTGACTGGCTTACCCAGAATAGCGTCTAACTCTGCCCATGCGATGGCAAAGTCGTAATCCGCTTTCGCACGTTGATAGTTGGCTTGAGAATACAATGCCAAAGAATCACCCAGGTCGGCAGAGACATCCAGTTCATATAAACCACGGTCTCTATCCAGGGCGGTATCGCGATATTCTGAAAACACTTTTGCTTCGTCACGACGGGCATTGAGTACATACAGTTCCTGCCATAGCTCAAGGACTCGTTGACGGGCATTCATTTCTGCCTTGATCAAGGCAGCACTGGCAGCTGTCATCAGCGCGCGTTGCTCTGCAATGTCTGCATCAATGGCGCCGCTGGTGCCTAATGGCACTTCAAATAACAGTCCGGCTTGATAGCGATAATTGTTTCGCGAATAACGCGAATGATCTGCGGCTTGCAATTCCAGATCGACGGTTGGCTTTTTGCGGGCGCGGGCGGATGCTACTTTCTTTTGAGAGGCCAATAGATCAAAGCGTAATGCCTGGATAGCAGGGTTAGTTTCCAGCACTTGTGTTTGAAGGTCCTCTATTTCAGGAATTTCACGATCAAACACATCCAGCTCTGGACGGACCAGATTCGTAGGCAGTTCACCGGGATGGTTCAGAATATTTGCTAATGTTGCACGTGTTGCACGCCGTCTGACATCACTCGCATAACGTACTGTACGGGTAACATGGTATTCATTCTCTGCATTGAGTAATTCGACGGCTGCTATCTGCCCTAAACGATGGCGATCCTGTGCTCTATCGAATCGAACGTATTTGATGGCCATCAATTCATTGTCACGAGCATAGGCAAGGTCGGCGAGAATGACATTAAAAAACGCTTGCATAATATCAATACGGCGTTGCGCTCTGTAATTGATAACTTTCAGTTCTTGAGCATCCACGCCCGCCTTTGCAGCTGAGACGCTATCTTCGCTTTGACCAAAGTCGAAGAGCCGCTTGCGCGCTGTCAAGGCAATCATATTATCGTCATTACCATCATCAATAATATTATTTTCAGGCTCCACCCATCGCAGGCGACCGCTTAGTGTGGTTTGAAAACCGCTTGCGCCTTCAATACTCTTTTGGCGGGCCTTTGCAGCTAACAAGCGACTTGAAGCGATGACGTTATCAGGATGATTATTGTCACTCAGTGATAAAGCATAACCGAGCGTTAAAGTATCAGGTAACTTGGCAGCAGTATTTTCTTCGGCCATGCTACCGCTTGCTGCTAATAGCCAGAAAAGAAAAGTAAATGAAATGATATGACTGTGAGTGCGAGCAGGCATAAGTTATTATAATAATCAGTATTTCGAAGTTGTCATTAATATACCTCAGCAAGTCTGAGGCTGCTACTGATTGATATCACCACTAAATATAATGAATTACTTCACAATTTAATCAGAAGGGGCGCGAGAATCTGTGCGCTTCATGCGTTTATATTTGGCAAAAGGCATTTTTTCGTAATGCTTTTCAGCGGCAAATTCCCCTAACCAGATAAATTCATCGACACCGGATGAAGCGCCTGTATAACGTACCACCATCTTGCCGTCCATATCGAAAAAGGCGAACACGGGTGTTGCCCCACGGTTACGGGCTATTTTGGCAAAATATTTTTTCTTGGTGGTGGCATTGCCGTCGAAGTCCACTAGCTCCTCATCACTCTCAATATCAATACTCAGTACCAGAAAACGTTCACGATAATAGTCTTGCACCACGACCTGGTTAAGTATGGTGCCTTTCATGCGGTGACAAAAGGGACATTCATCCTGCTCGAAAAATATCACGACGCCTTTTTTGCCCTTGCCCTTGGCATCTTGCAGGTCATCTTTTAAATCTCCGAGGGTTTCTTCAAAGAAAAATCTTGCCGGATCACGCGGCAAAGCAGCTGAAGCCACGCCTATGCTCAACAGCAGAATCATGGTTAAAATAGAACGAAGTGTTATCATCATAAGGGTCACTCACTTATAGATTGGTACGGTGCATCTAACTCTATGCAAATAAACCTATCGCTAACATATAGTCATACTATAACAATATAGACAATGAATTTAACTATCAGTTTCAGGTATTTCAGCCTATGACCATGATATCTCAGGAAGACTTTATCACCAGCATTGCCGATGCATTGCAATATATTTCCTACTATCATCCTGTGGATTTTATTCAGGCAATGAATCGGGCTTACGAAAAAGAAGAGTCGCCAGCAGCCAAAGATGCCATCGCTCAGATTTTAGTCAATTCCCGCCTGTGCGCAACGGGTCATCGCCCAATCTGCCAGGATACGGGTATTGTGACGGTTTTTCTGAATATCGGCATGAACGTGAGCTGGCAGGCTGACATGGGGGTAGAGGAAATGGTGAACGAAGGGGTGCGACGTGCCTATTTGTTACCAGAGAATATTCTTCGTGCCTCGATAGTCAGTGACCCGGCTGGTAAGCGGCAGAATACGGGCGACAACACGCCAGCCGTTATCCATACGCGTGTCGTGCAAGGTGATCGCGTCGAGGTCATTGTCGCTGCCAAAGGTGGCGGTTCCGAAAATAAGGCAAAATTCACGGTGCTTAATCCCAGTGACAGCATTGTTGATTGGGTACTCGAAACGGTTACAGGACTGGGTGCGGGTTGGTGTCCTCCTGGTATATTGAGCATTGGAGTGGGAGGTACGGCAGAAAAAGCCATGTTACTGGCCAAACATGCCATGATGGATCCGATTGATATGCCCGACTTGCTCGAAAGAGGGCCGAGCAATACAACTGAAGCCTTACGGATTGAGCTATATGAAAAAGTGAATGCCTTAGGCATCGGGGCACAGGGATTGGGTGGCCTGGTGACGGTATTGGACGTTAAAGTAGAGGACTACCCCACTCATGCAGCTTCCAAACCCGTCGCACTGATACCCAACTGTGCGGCGACCCGGCATGCGCATTTCTTTCTGGACGGCAGCGGCCCCGCTGAACTGGTACCCCCGGACATCAATGACTGGCCTGATATCGTCTGGGATCCCAGTCAATCCAGGCAGATCAATCTTCAGGAGTTGACGCAAGAAGATATTCAGTCATGGAAACCGGGCGAGACTTTATTGTTAAATGGCTTCTTGCTCACGGGTCGTGATGCTGCCCATAAAAAAGTGGCCGAACTTATCGAAAACAACCAGCCTTTGCCAGATGGGCTGGATTTTAATGGCCGTTTTATTTATTACGTCGGCCCGGTTGATCCAGTGGGTGACGAAGTGATGGGGCCCGCAGGCCCAACTACGGCGACACGCATGGATAAATTTACCGAGATGATGCTGGCTAAAACGGGACTTGCAGGGATGATCGGTAAGGCCGAACGAGGGCCCGCCGGAATCGAGGCAATTCGTAAACATCAATCTGTGTATCTGATCGCCACTGGTGGTGCCGCATACCTGGTTTCACGTGCGATACGCTCTGCACGTGTCGTCGCTTTTGAGGAACTGGGCATGGAGGCGGTCTATGAGTTCGAAGTCAAGGACATGCCGGTTACCGTAGCAGTTAGCAGTGATGGCGAGTCCGTCCATGAAACTGCTCCAAAACTCTGGCGTGAACGTATTGGCCAAATTGAGGTTCCTTTCCATGAGTGATCAGAGCGGTTCGCCTGAACCGTTCTGGAAAGTAAAATCCTTACGTGAAATGAATCAACAGGAATGGGAATCTATCTGTGATGGCTGTGGACGCTGCTGTTTACACAAACTGGAAGATGCTGACACAGGTGAACTCTTTTACACCAATATCGCCTGCAAGCTGCTAGATATCGAGAACTGCCGATGCAGCAATTATCCGCAACGCTTCGATCTTGTGAGTGATTGCATGTCGGTTGAACAGGATTTGTATGCAATATTGAAATGGCTACCTTCCACTTGCGGATATCGATTGCTGGCAGAAAAAAAAGATTTACCCATGTGGCACCCGTTAGTCAGTGGTGATAGGGACTCAGTTCATGTACAAGGAATTTCGGTCAGGGAAATCGCGATTAGCGAAGAGTACGTCGATGATCCACAACACTATGTTATCGAAAATTTTTGATGTCTTTTATGGTGTTCGATTCGCGGGGCTTATCTCGTCCAGGTGATGAGTCCAGGCCGATAGTCATTAAACGATCCAGTCCTGCTAAAGAAAACTGGTGAGCCATAGCCCGAGAACAATTAGTCAGTTCTAGTTTGGTGGATGAATTTTTCTCGAAATAAATCAACATCAGCGAAGAAAAAACCGATGAGTCAATTTGCATTACTTCCTTAAGATCGATTCGAATAACTTTGAGTGGTGTGGATACTTTGGCAATCCCATCCTGAATTTTCATCATCTGATCAATACCAAGAATACCACTCAGTATGATATTTATGACACTTCCGTCATCGGAGAGTGTTATCTTGATTGCCATTCACTAGCTTCCATTATTGATCAGTGGTTATCGTGGTGGCGATACCCATTCACAATCACATCTCACCCCAAGAAGTAAACGACTCCATCCTTGTCTTTGATTGCAGAAAAACTACATACAGGGTGGTCACCCACCCTGTATTGATACTTACTTTACTTAGCTAAATAAGCCTTATCAGAATCTTCTGATACACCAATTGACCAGGCACCACGTGTTTTTGCGTGATTAATGGCAGCATCCACATCCAGACCGGCAGGACTGGTGTTGATATCAAACTGCTGGCCAGGATAGATCAGATCGGCATCTTTAATTTTATCGCTATTTGATTTGTAAATTAACGGCCACTGATATGGGTTTGCATAGGTCTCTTGCTTGCCTGCTATCCTCCAGAGACTATCACCTTTGATGACACCATATGACATGGAGCTGGACTCATTCGAAGGCAGGGATCGATCCATACCTTGTTCAACGTAATATTGCTTAACAGCGAGCTCAGCTTGAGTACGCGCGGCGTTGGCTGCTTTAACTGCGGCGTCTTCCTTGCCTTCAGAAGCCAGTTTTTCCGCTTTTTTCAACATTTTTTCTGTATCACGCCATAAATAGCCCAGAGACTTGGCTTTATTGATGGATGCCTTGGCATCCGCGATGGCAATCGATGAGGCTGATGGACCCTTGTCTACTTTTGCAGGAGGCGCTTCCTGTTGTTGCTGACTAGCACAGCCTGCGAAGAAAAATACAGGCAAAAGAACGACGGCTAAATACTTCATTTTATTGTGTAATTTCATGAATACCTTGCTCCAATATCGATAGAGATTTCACGGTACAAACCCGTTGGTTAGCGATTTCGTGTTGATGACTTAGTGGCGACTCTACTTAGCGTCGCTTCTTAGTTAACAATATCCTTGTAGAATAATCGGTTACAGCACTTTTATTATTAAGTAGTAAACACCTAAGCTCTAACAGTGTCAAGTATATTTATAGTTTTCTTGATAATTATCCAGCTTTTATTGCGCCATGTCCCATTTAAGCCGGCAGAGGTCTATTTTACTTGCTTATTGATGGTGAATTTTGACAGCTGATTCAGCAAGGCTATACACTCCCGGCAAAACCCTGTAAAGGCAATCCACAATGAATGAAAATGAATCCAAGCTAACCATTTTTCATAATCCTCGTTGCAGCAAGTCCAGAATGACGTTGCAATTACTTCAGGAAAGGGATGAGGATATTATAATTATTGAATACTTGAATGAGGCGCCGGACAGCAGCACCCTGCGTGAAATCCTGTATCGATTAAACATGCAACCGCGCGATCTGATGCGCAAGCAGGAACCTATCTACACTGAGCTGGAGTTGGACCGACCCGAATTGAATGAGGCTGAACTCATAGAGGCCATGATGGACTACCCGATACTCATCGAACGGCCTATTGTCCTTTATGGAGACAAAGCTGCGATTGGCAGACCGCCAGAAAGTGTTATGGACATCCTTTTATGACTGAAATTCTGGTGCTGTATTACAGCCGCTATGGTGCCACGGCAGAAATGGCGCAATGGATAGCAAGAGGTGTTGATAGTGTCGATAAGGTTCAGGCACGACTTCGCACTGTGCCTGCTGTCTCCACCGTTTGTGAATCCGTGGAAGCTGATATCCCTGATGACGGAGCGCCGTATGTCAGTGTTGATGATCTCACCGCCTGTGATGGTCTCGCGCTAGGCAGCCCAACGCGTTTCGGGAATATGGCCGCTCCGATGAAATACTTTCTGGATGGAACCAGCAGTCAATGGTTATCTGGCAGTCTGAGTGGAAAACCGGCCTGTGTATTTACGTCGACATCCAGTATGCATGGGGGGCAAGAAAGCACCCTGTTGACGATGATGGTGCCCTTGCTGCATCACGGCATGGTGATCTTGGGGCTACCCTACTCCAACCAGGAACTCCTGCATACACGCAGCGGCGGGACGCCATACGGCTGTAGCCATCTGGCAGGTCCAGACAGCCAGCTGCCCTTGACTGACGAAGAGCAGGCTTTATGCAAACAACAAGGGGTACGCATTGCCACAGCCGCAAAACTGCTGTGCCCTGATGATGCTGCAAAACACGCGCTGCGATGAACCGTGTACAAGTCACCCGTTGGATTGCCCTGACCGGCTATTTAGGTTTGTGGATTCTACTACCACTCTGGTATGTCTGGCTGGCTCCTTCTGTGCATTTTCCGCCTGGTATGGCAGTGGCCTTTTTATTATTTCCTCTAGTGTTTCCACTGCCGGGAATGATTGCAGGTAAGCCCTATACGCACGTATGGGGCGCTTATATTTCCCTGCTCTATTTTGCCCACGGTATTGGCGAGACCTATAGCGAGCCGGATCAGCGTTGGTATGGCGGTCTGGAGATTCTATTAAGTATGATGTGGTTTTTTGGAGCCATATTTTATGCCCGTTTCCATGGGCAGCAATCGCGTAATTAAGCCGCCTGGCCAGACTAGCTAGCGTGCTGTAAAAAACTGCGATCCTTACTCACCCAGCACTTCACGAATAAATGGAATCGTAATACGGCGCTGCGACACCAGTGAGGCCTGATCCAGTTTCGTGAGCAAATCCATCAGGGCATGCAAATCACGTGGATAGTGATTGAGTAAATATCGAGCTGATTTTTCATCGAGCGTTAACCCGCGCTCTTTGGCGTTCAATGTTAGTGCCGCAATTTTTATATCATCATCCGGTCGGGCTAAATGAAACACCGGGCCGGACTGAAAACGCGACACCAGATCAGCCAGTGACAATCCTAATTCAGGTGGAGGTGACTGAGCACTAATCAATAAACTCCCCTGCTGGTCATGGACGCGATTGTAAAGATTAAAAATAGCCTGTTGCCAGTTGTCATTGGCACTTAGACACTCGGCATCGTCGATACAAACCACTGCTGATTTATCCAGACCAGCAATACTTTCAACTGGGTAATTGATTAGTTCACGCAAGGGCAGGTAACTGCTGCGATGACCATTTTCGCTAGCTTGTCTGCATACGGCATGCAGTAAATGCGTTTTTCCGCAACCTTCAGATCCCCATAAAAAATGTACGCTGCGTACAGGGGCTGTTGCCACCGTCGCCAGGCTGCTCAATAAAAACTGATCTTCACAAATAAAGTTATCCAGCCTGGCAGATTGTCTCAGGCTAATAGGTAACGGTAATTGGAATGGATGGGTATTCAAAACCTGCGTATAGCTTTCTGCTATTCATTCTTATACACGGCGCTGTTCATATAATCCTCATGAACATGCCGCAAAATCACCATCAGCACTGCCGCCACGGGTAGCGCTAACAGCACACCGATGAAACCAAACAACTGACCACCCGCCAACACCGCAAAAATGACTGCCACAGGATGCAGACCAATTCGCTCGCCTACCAGTGCTGGCGTCAGCACTACACTTTCGATGAATTGCCCGACCGTAAAGACACCGAGTACATACAGCACATCGATTGCTTGCTGGGTTTGCAGCAAAATCGCAATGGTGGCAGCCAGAATGCCGATGATAAAGCCCAGATAGGGGACAAAACTGACCAGGCCTGCCAACATACCAATCAGGATTGCCAGTTTCAGACCAATCAGGCTCAAACCAATACTGTAGATAATACCCAGTGCTAACATCACAAGTAACTGCCCACGAATAAAGGCCCCTAAAACCTCGTCTGAATCATGAGTCAGCTTGGTAAAAACAGGCTCGATATTACGTGGAACCATTTCCCTTATGCGCGCGATAATTTGGTTCCAGTCCCTTAGTAAATAAAAACCAACTACGGGAACCAGAACAACACTGCCCACCCAGGCGACCACGGCCAGCCCTGATTTTGACAGTGAGGAAAGGACAGTCTTGGCAAAACCACCAGCCTGAGCCCAATTATCAGTAAACCATTGCTTCAGTAAATTCGAATCGATTTCGATATCAGTAACGCCCAGATAGGCAGCCAGCCAGGGGAGGAATTTATTTTGGATGACGTCAATATATTCCGGTAGCTTCCTGATCAGGTAATGCAGTTGATTTTCGATTTGTGGAACCAGCAGTAGCAGTACCAGAATGAGTAAAATGGTCAACAGAAAAAACACCAGCGCCACACTCAAGGTACGTGTGACACCCTTAGTCTGCAATTTATCAACAACGGGATTGAATAAATAGGCCAGTAAGGCTGCCATCAAAAAAGGTGGTAACACAGGCGACAGCAGATAAACCAGCCAACCAAACGCTGCGATGGCTATCAGCCAGAATATTTTTTGAGTATCAGTCATGATTTCCCTGTCTAAGTTGGATGGCACGGATACCCCAGGTCAGCACATAGCTCAGCCCACTCAGTATGGTAACCCCAAAGACCAGATAGATGAATCCATCCACAAAATTGGCAGGAAAAGCATACAGGCTATGATGTACCAGAATGATGAGTACCAACAGGATTTGCAACAGTGTATTAAGCTTGCTCAGCAACGATGGAGAAGCATCAATTTTTTCAAATTTATAATAATAAATCAGGCCACCTGCAATAATAATCAGGTCACGCCCTATAACAGCGAACAGCAACCACGCCGGAATTAACCCTAACCAGGCCAAACTGACATACACAGATATTTGCATTGCCTTGTCTGCAAGGGGGTCCAGCCAACCACCCAGATGACTTTTCCAGTCATACTTTCTGGCCAGGTATCCATCCAGTGCATCTGAAGCTCCAGCCAAAGCAAACAAGCCTAAAGCTAAATGATACTGATGTTTAAATAACAGCCAGACAATTGGGAAAATCAATAGAACCCGTAGTGCACTGATGGCATTCGGTATGTCACTTTTCTTCACAACTTCAACCGGTAGTACAATGTATCAGACGGTGTTTCGGGTATAGCGGCTATACCCGCTTGTTGCGTGCTTCCAGCCCCTTCAGTCGGGACGGTATAGCCATCATCTTTTATTAAGCGTTGCTGTAGGTCCAGCACTCTCTCCAGGTCCTTGATATTTGCACGTAAATTAACATAATAACTGAGCTGACCAAGGCTCACGGAATGTAGCTGATACGAGGCGATCAACATGATGCTGGACAAATAATTTTCAATAGCATGATATTCAGACAACGAATTCACATTTTTTATGACCAGTTGATAGCGACTGATGTCAGCGCTGGCCTGAATCGCATAGCGATCCATTAATATTTCCGTGTACCCTCTTAAGCCATCAGCAAGCGCTTGACCGGCGTATTTTCCACGACCGCTCCAGGATTGTTCATTTGTTTCGGAAATTAATGTCCAGTTAGTGCGCCACTCAGCCCCATCAGAATACAGTTTCGCCATCAATATATTGTCAACCTGATAACGACCTGAAGCCACCCTGATTTGTCCGGGGAAGTTACCCCAAATATCGCTGATTCTTGCCACACGCCGGTCATCTTTATCCATTTTCGGCACTTGCAAAGGAATACCCAATTCGCTGGCACTCGCCATCAGACTTTGATAAACCGGGTTGGCCTTGTCATTGGCTAGAATATACCGTCCGGCTTTATCCTCTACAGCCAACCAGAGCAAACTATCCGGCCGTATGTTGCCCCATAGTGAAATTCGTTTTTGTTCGAGTGCTTTTTCTATCGCCAGTTGATTAAAACTGACCCACAGAGAAACCTGATCATTCTGTCCTGCAGTGGTCTGGTATTGATATTGATCCACATAACGCGAAGCATTTTTCAGTATGTCCTTCAAGGCACCCGAACCTGCTTCAGCCTGGCGACCAGTCAGCTTGGTCAGAACTGTCGCCAATGCGTTCATTATTCCGTCCTGCCGCTCAGCCGCACTCTGGTCTTTGACCACGACTTGCATTTCGTATAATCCATCAATCCTGCTGGCTGAGTGGACAGGCTGCAAAATGACCGTCAAGCCAAGCCATAATGCCAGTAAAAACTTTATTTTATATTTTAGAATGTACATTAATGTCTTTTTCTTCAGTGAATTCAGTATATTTTCCCATCAGAGCTTTGTCAGTGTAAAATAACACAGTTTTTGCCCTGACAGCCATGATGACATGGTTGACAGGCTAATGGCTATTTTAACAGGAGACTTCCATCGTGAGCCATGATTCCAACCATTCAGATACACAGACAGATAGCCCTTCTCTCAACTACCGTGACGCGGGTGTTGATATCGTCGCCGGAAATGAATTGGTTGAGCGCATAAAACCAATCGCTCAGAAGACATTTCGTGAAGGAGTGCTCACCGGACTGGGAGGCTTTGGCGCCTTGTTCGAGCTACCCGTCGATCGCTATAGGAAACCTGTGCTGGTGTCTGGTACAGATGGTGTCGGTACCAAACTCAAATTAGCGATGATGATGAACAAACATGACACCATCGGTATTGACCTGGTCGCCATGTGTGTCAATGACCTGATAGTCGGCGGCGCAGAACCCTTGTACTTTCTGGATTACTACGCCAGTGGCTCTCTGGATGTTGAGACAGCCACTGCGGTTATGCAAGGGATTGGGCGAGGCTGTGAACTCGCTGGTGCTGCATTAACCGGCGGTGAAACAGCCGAAATGCCTGGAATGTATGCTGAAGGTGATTATGACCTGGCCGGGTTTTGTGTCGGTATTGTTGAGAAAGAAGACATTATCGATGGCTCGAAAGTTAAGCCAGACGATGTGCTCATTGGACTCGCATCGTCCGGACCTCACTCCAACGGTTATTCATTGATCAGGAAAGTTCTGGATCATGCAAATGCCGATTTACAGGAAAATATTGCAGGCCGAACGCTGGGTGAGCATCTACTGGAGCCGACCCGTATATACGTTAAATCACTGTTAAAATTATTCGAGCAAGTCAAGGTTCATGCGCTAGCGCACATCACCGGTGGTGGATTGACTGAAAACCTGCCACGCGTGTTGCCTCAAAATACCTGTGCCACAATTGACCTTAAGAGCTGGAAACAACCAGTTGTATTTGATTGGCTACAGCAACAAGGTAATATCAAACGCGATGACATGCTGGTCACATTTAATTGTGGTGTCGGCATGGTGTTATGCGTCGCTGTTGATGATGTCAAACAAACGCTCTCGATATTAAATCAAGCAGGCGAACAGGCCTGGATTATCGGCGCGATAAAATCCAGCACAGAATCTGATCCATACGTTGAATATCAATAATTAGTCTCATGATAGAAGCAAAATTTCGCCTGGTGATTCTGATCTCGGGTCGAGGCAGTAACCTGCAAGCTATTATTAATGCCAACCGCAAAGGTCAGTTTGATGTGGATATTGTCGCGGTAATCAGCAACCGCCTCGATGCCGCAGGTTTAAAAATCGCTCAATCGGCAGGTATAGCCACACAGATTATCGATCATACGCAATTCCCTACGCGTGATGATTTCGATCAAGCCCTGATGCAGGCGATTGAAACACTGCAACCTGACTTGATCGTACTCGCCGGCTTTATGCGTATTCTTGGTGAAGAATTTGTCAATCACTTTGATGGTAAACTGATCAATATTCATCCATCACTACTACCCAAATACCAGGGATTGAATACCCATCAGCGCGTTCTGGATAATCATGAGTCAATACACGGCGCCAGCATTCATTACGTCAATAATGAACTGGATGGTGGACCCGTGGTCTTACAAGTAAAGGTGGACGTTTTACCCAATGACACTGCTGATACATTAGCAGACCGGGTACTGGAACAAGAACACGCTTTATATTGCCAGGTCATTCAATGGGCAGCAGAAAAACGCTTGCATTTACAGCAAGAAAATATCTTTTTTGATGGCAAAAAATTAACGCAACCACTGCTAATGAAGGCTAGATAATAATGTTACGAATGCTAATGAAAGCGATTGTCTCCCTGATGTTGATCACAGCAATGCCTTCAATATCTCTGGCTGCTGATTCAATGCCTCCTGCCTTCACAGCTACCTATCAATTGAATAAATTTGGCCTCAATGCCGCACAAGCTAAAATCATGCTACAACGTAGTGAGAATGGAACCTGGATTTACAAAAGTCAGACTCACACCAAGGGCCTGGTAGCACTATTTCGTGATGATGAAATCATTGAATCGACTACGCTCAGAGTGGAAGGCCAGATGATCAAGCCAATCCTTTATGTGTATCAACATAAAGGTAGCAAAAAGAATCGTGACCAAAGAATAAACTTCGACTGGAATAACCTGCAGGCAAAAAGCATGGTGAGCGGTCATCCTTCCAGAATCAGAATTCTGAACAACACCGTTGATAACTTTTCCTTGCAATTACAAATGATGATGGATTTATCAGGAAAGGGCCTGGCCGACAGCTATAGTATTTTGAAAAAAGGCGAACTGGAAGAATACCGTTTTCAACAATTCGATGAAGAGCTGATCCCTACACCTGCTGGTGATTTTCAAGCTATCCGGCTTTTACGCGAACGAGAGAATAGCAAACGAAAAACCATCATGTGGACTGCTGGAGAATTGCATCATTTACCGATCAAGATCACTCATATAGAAGATGACGGAACTGAATTTACCCTGTTGTTAAGCAATATTCAGGGCCTGAATCAACAACAGAATGACTAGTTGCTGATTTCAATGAAACTGTATGATCAGTACATTGTTCCTGCCCTCATCCGATTGGTTTGTTCTAATCGACGCTTCAATGAGATGCGTCGTTCGCTGGTTCCGCATGCTGAAGGAGTAGTGCTGGAAATCGGACTGGGGTCAGGGCTCAATCTTCCCTATTACAATGCGAGTAAAGTGAAACGTATTGTTGCGCTTGAACCATCAACTCAGCTCAGACGGAGTGCACAACAACGCATCGAGCATTCCATGATACCCGTTGAGGTGTCTGCTGACGGTGCTGAGTCTATTGCTTTGGCCAATCATTCTATCGATTCTATTGTGACCACTTTTACGCTTTGCTCAATTGCTGAAATTCAACAAGCCCTGTCTGAAATGCGCCGCGTATTGAAACCGGATGGGAATTTATTGTTCTGTGAGCATGGCCGTGCACCCGATGCAGAGATACAACGCTGGCAGGATCGTCTTAATCCTTACTGGAAAAAAATGGCAGGAGGCTGTCATTTAAATCGTGATATTGATCAATTGATTACAAACGCAGGATTTAAAACAACACAACGCGATTACAACTATATGCCAGGACCAAAAACAATGGGTTTTATATATAAAGGTATAGCGAGGTAATTAGCGTTTTTAAAGTGTTGCCTACACTGACCGCATTCATGTTTGCAGGCGGCGGTGCTCTCTTCGATGCAAGACGATATCCATGGCAGTTTTTACTAAAACCAGGGCAACCAACATCGATAACGGTGATCCCAGTTTGATGACAAAAAATCCACAAATAATAATTGCGACATGCATAATCAACACACGTGAATACGGTTGCATCATCAATTTATTCACCGTCGTTCGGTGACGCTCTCCTCCCATTAAGAAATGCAGCAGGAAGGACGCCCCATGACTAATCAGCAGGGCAGCAATAGCCCACATGAATCCTTTAGGCATTTCTGAAAACAAGGTATGCATAACAGTGAATAACAACTGCAACAACATCAAGGGGCCGGGCCATTCCTGTTCTTCTGTGGGTGCTGGCACGGTATTGATGTCAAAAATATCCAGCAGAAAGCTGCCATGACCTGCAGCAAAACCACCAAAGTGAATAACGAAAAAACCGACCGCAAATAAACGCGGCAACAGGCGATCATCCTTGCTGGACGCTACTGTCAACATTTTGAGTATGTTGTAAAAACCGATAACCAAATTCTCTGCCCAATACACCAGCACAATAGAGGCTGCACTCCAACCTGCGTAGATGACTCCAATCACAGGAATCAGATTGCTGGCGATCAATAACGCAATTGGCAGATTTTTAGGCAAGGATCAGTGTTGTCAGGTCTTTGGTAAAGTCACGCCTTCCTGGCCTTGATACTTTCCACCACGATCTTTATAGGACGTCTGACAGACTTCATCGGACTCGAAAAACAGCATTTGTGCAACACCTTCGTTCGCATATATTTTTGCCGGAAGTGGCGTAGTGTTGGAAAACTCCAGCGTGACATGGCCTTCCCACTCAGGCTCCAGCGGAGTGACGTTCACGATAATGCCACATCGCGCATACGTGGATTTGCCAAGGCATATAGTCAGAACACTTCTGGGGATACGGAAATATTCTACGGTACGGGCCAGGGCAAATGAGTTCGGCGGGATAATACAAACATCCCCCTGGTAATCAACAAAACTATGCTCAGAAAAATCTTTAGGATCCACTATCGCAGAATTAATATTAGTGAATATCTTGAATTCGTCTGCACAACGAACATCATATCCGTAACTGGATGTGCCATATGAAACAATCCGGCCACCTTCATTCTCTCGCACTTGACCCGCCTCATAAGGGGCAATCATCCCGTGCTCTTCAGCCATACGTTTTATCCAGCTATCTGCCTTAATACTCATATAAGAACCATCGTTATGTTTGAATAAATAAAAGCCAGATACTACATCTTATAAGCGGTTTATTCCATTAATCCATTGTCATCTGGACGACATTTCAGGGGTGATATTTTCACTTATAAAAATATTAACAGCGCATTACTTGACTGAATTAGTAAACTTAACTAGGTTTAATAGTAGAGGGCATTTTCCCTCTCTCCAGGTAACCAATCCTTTGGGTTACCTGCCAACTGACAGGGCCCGTAGGGTCATGCACAGCAGTAGCCATCGCAAGTCAATGACATGTGCAAGGAGTTACTGTATGAATAAATCCACAGTTAACAAGGCGAAAGACGTGATATTCGATGAAGACGGTTTTCTTGCACATCCTGAAATGTGGAATGAAAGCACGGCGCGTCTGCTTGCCCGGCAGCATGGTATTAATACTCTCACCCACACACATTGGTTAATCATAGAAACCCTGCGCGACCATTATAGAAAGTTTGGTGCGCCACCTATGTTCCATCATGTCAGTCATGTCACCCATTTAGATAAACATTGTGTAGAAAAACTGTTTCACAGCCATTTTGAAGCATGGCTGGTTTCAGGACTTCCCAACCCTGGCGAGGAGGCCAAAACATATATGTAAAACTGTTACTGGAGGAATAGAGATATGAATATGAGAATGTATTTTTTGTTCCCCAATACCGCAAAAGCCATGAAAATGGTTGAGGAAGTCAGGCAGGATGATACGATGGTGGTGGATACCAGTCGGCATAATGACGTCGATATCGGATCGAGTATTCCGATCTACCGTGTACTGGAACCCTGGCTAACCGAAATGGTACTGGCTGTTTTTCTACTGGAATTATTGGCATTAATACTGTCAACACTGTAGATCAAACTAATGATCTACAGTGCAATATCCCATGATTCCTTCGCTTAACTAAGCGCCATTCGTTATAGGAACTAGTTATTTTGAATCACAATTTGCGGGAATTTAGCGCTATGATTTTTCCCCTGTAACGACAACTTGGCTGCTGTCCGACGCGCTATCTCCATATAGATCTGAGAGATTCGACTATCTGGCTCAGCAATCACTGTCGGCTTACCATTATCAGTTTCTTCACGAATGCGGATATCCAGTGGCAGTGCCCCTAGCAGATCAACATCAAATTCATCTGACATATTCTGGCCACCACCTTGTCCAAAGATATGTTCCTCATGACCACATTCACTACATATGTGAATACTCATATTTTCAACAATTCCAAGGACTGCCACTTCAACTTTCTCAAACATCTTCAGCCCTTTTCGTGCATCGAGTAACGCGATATCTTGAGGCGTTGTAACAATCACTGCACCACTGACCGGTACTTTCTGAGCCAGGGTTAACTGCGTATCGCCGGTTCCTGGCGGTAAATCAATAATCAAATAATCCAGATTATCCCAGTTGGTATCACCCAGTAATTGCTCAAGTGCCTGCGTTACCATAGGTCCACGCCAGATCATCGGGGTATCTTCTTCAATCAGGAAACCGATCGACATCGCCTGCAAATTATGACTGACCATGGGCTCCAGGGTCTTACCATCTTTCGAATCCGGTTTGCCGGAAATACCCAACATGCGAGGCTGGCTGGGGCCATAAATATCAGCATCCAGAATACCGACTCGGGCACCTTCTGCAGATAATGCCAACGCGAGGTTAACGGCAGTCGTTGATTTACCAACCCCTCCCTTACCCGATGCAACCGCGATAATATTCTTTACGCCTTCGATGGATTTCAGACTTTTCTGAACGACATGGGCGGCGATTTTCCAATCGACATTAATCTGTGCAGAGTCCACACCGTCTATGCCTTCTACGATATTTTTAAGCTCATTTTCCAGTTTGTCTTTAAAACCTTTCGCGGGATAGCCAAGCGTGACTTTGACAGTGACTTTTCCACCCTCAATTTCAATCTTCTTGATTGACTTGGTGAAAACCAGATCCTTTTCAGTGTGGGGGTCTGTATACCCTTTCAAGGCTTCTTCTACCTGAGTCTGGGTGACACTTGACATACTTCTCTCTCCTAATTCTGAGTAAACCGGCTCGAATTTAATTCCGAGTAAAATGATCGGGTATTATACATGAAATTTCTTGGCTGCGTAGTATTTCATAATGTACCCATAAACGCCACTTAAGCCTTTTATTTTCATGGGATTTAACCTAATGTAGCTAGCGTGCAATGAGTGCTGTCCAGCGTGTGCAGATCCGGTATAATTACAAAATTTTACTCAACTATTCAAGCAATTGAGCTATCGATGACCTCTGAAAAACGCAATCTCCTGGTGACCAGTGCACTGCCTTATGCCAATGGTAGCATTCATCTTGGCCACCTGGTCGAGTATATACAGACAGACATCTGGGTACGATTTCAGAAAATGCGAGGACATCAATGCCATTACGTCTGTGCTGATGACACGCATGGCACACCGATTATGTTGCGCGCAGAGCAGGAAGGAATCACCCCTGAAGAATTGATCGGACGCGTTCATGAAGAGCACTTGCGTGATTTTACTGACTTTAATATCGCCTTTGACAATTATTACTCCACCCATTCTGAAGAGAATAAAGTCTTATCAACTCAGCTTTATCAAAAATTGCAGTCAGCCGGACTTATCGAAAGCCGCATGACCGAACATTATTACGATCCGGAAAAAGAGATGTTTTTACCCGATCGTTATATCAAAGGAGAATGTCCCAAGTGCCACGCGCTAGATCAATACGGGGATGGTTGTGAAGTCTGTGGCGCCACCTATAGCACGACCGATTTAATCAACCCTTATTCAGCCGTATCAGGCGCTAAACCCGAACGTCGCGAAACCGAACATTATTTTTTCAAGTTGAGCGAGTGTCTGCCTTTTCTACAGGACTGGATCGCAACGGGTAATCATGGCAGCAGCCCACTACCTCTGGAAGCCGCCAACAAATTGCAAGAATGGTTTGATGCCGGATTACGTGACTGGGAAATCTCCCGTGATGCACCCTATTTTGGCTTTGAAATACCGGATGCACCGAATAAATATTTTTATGTGTGGCTTGATGCACCGGTCGGTTATATGGCCAGTTTCAAGAATCTATGTGACCGTGAAGGGATTGATTTCGATGCCTACTGGAAACAGGACAGCGACATGGAGCTGGTGCACTTTATCGGCAAGGATATATTGAGCTTTCATGCCTTGTTCTGGCCCGCCACGCTACATTTTGCCGGTTATCGCACCCCCAACCAAATCTGTGTGCATGGCTTCCTGACTGTGAACGGACAAAAAATGTCTAAATCACGTGGTACTTTTATTACTGCACGCTCCTACCTGGAACACCTGCCAGCTGAGTACTTGCGCTATTATTTTGCCGCCA
>Ga0316205_10000935_pt1 | contig 42369 bp, 26 predicted proteins | sample 3monthpyrite_MG_FD_204941 | JGI IMG/M metagenome (GOLD analysis project Ga0316205, IMG submission 204941) | Microbial mat bacterial communities from mineral coupon in-situ incubated in ocean water Damariscotta River, Maine, United States -... | ecosystem: Environmental > Aquatic > Marine >...
TGATAAAACACCTGAAGGTGATATTGCCATCAAATATACAGGGTTAAGACCCGGTGAGAAGTTATATGAAGAGTTATTGATTGGCAATCAACCGAAAAAAACTTTTCACAAACGTATTCTTCGAGCCAATGAGCTTTCAGTTCCTTGGGCTGATGTTGCCAAAATGATTTCTCAACTAACCGATGCTATGCGTGATGAAGATGTCTTGAAAATTAAAGCCTTACTAAAAGAGTTTCCTTTAGAATATCAACCAAACACAGCAGATAATGATAATAGATCAATTGAAAAACAAGAGGAACCACAAGACAAGACATTCTACTCTGCTTAAATCATGTGACATTGATTGATAATACCACTCTCGCTTAGTTAATTTAGCTTACTTCAAGAAAAACTTATAAATTAGTTTGTGTACTAGTTTCCCGTAAGGCGGAAAAGCATTAGATGCGGTATTTATTTTACCTTTTTTAAACACTGATTTTGCTTTTGAAAAAGTTAAAAAGCCTTCATGGCCATGATAGTGCCCCATACCTGAAGGACCAATACCACCAAAGGGCATATCATCTTGTGCAACATGCATCGCCGCATCATTTAAACAAACACCGCCAGCATGAGTTCTTTCTAATACTTTTTGCTGGGTATCAGCGTTATGGCTACATAAATAGAGCGCTAACGGTCGTGGTCTGTCATTAATATAAGTAATCGCTTCATCCAAATTGTTATAGCTAACAATGGGTAAAACAGGACCAAAAATTTCTTCCTGCATTAATAACATATCATCATTAACATTATTGACTAACGTGAGTGGTATTTTTCCAGCTTCAATACAAGTTTGCTCACTATCATTGCCTAATGACGTTAATATAGCCCCTTTCGCTTTAGCATCTGCTAACCATAGGCTTAAACGTTGTAGTTGCGCTTCATTTATAATGCCGCCATAGTCCTTATTATTAGCGACACTTGGGTACATTTTATTGAACTGTCGACTTAGTGCTTGCTTTAATTCATCAACTCTACCCACAGGGCAAAGGATGTAATCAGGTGCGACACAAGTTTGTCCCGCGTTTAAAGTTTTTCCTAAAATGAAACGTGATACTGCGTCTTTAATATCAACTTGATCATCAATAATGGTCGGCGATTTTCCCCCTAGCTCTAAAGTAACTGGCGTTAAATTTTTCGCTGCGGCTGCCATCACTATTTTACCAACTCGGGTAGAGCCAGTGAAAATTAAGTGATCAAATGGTTGTGTTGAAAAATGCGCCGCCACATCAGGGCCGCCATTAATCACAGCCACTTTGTCATTACTAAAAATATTGCCAAGCAGTGTTTTTATCACCTCATTAGTTGCCGGGGTGAACTCTGACATTTTGATCATGGCTCTATTACCAGCGGCAAGCGCCGTTGTTAATGGACCAAGTGATAAAAACAATGGATAGTTCCACGGGGTAATAATGCCAACAACGCCTAATGGCTGATACATAACAAATGCTTTGGCTGGCTGAAATAAAACGCCAACATGGCGTTTTGATGGCTTCATCCACTTTTTAATATGTTTAATAGCGTAATTAATACCCATAATGGTCGGCATTAAATCACCCATTTTACTGTCATCAACGCTACGACAGCCAAAATCTTTAGACAGTGCCTGTACTAATTGCTCTTGATACTCAAGGATAGTCGATTTTAGTTGAGTTAAATCAGCAATACGGCTTTGTGCCGATAAGTAAGGGTCGTTAACAAAAGCTTTCTTTTGCAATACTAGTGCTTCATCAATATTAACTATTTCTTGTTTATCGTCTGCTGCACTATATAAATTACTCGCCATTTTATTCGCCTTAATTGTTGATCTATTCGTTAATTCTTATGAATAGTTAAGAAAATTACCAATATAAAGATTGCCATACTAAATTGGATTTATTATTTTATTAACATAAACGTAGATATTAATTGAACTGGTTAGCTGATCCGATGAGCTATATAAGCACAATATTTTGCCTAAGGCGACAGTTTTCCACTAAATTTTTTTCAGTATTTAACAACACAAATAGAATTTTTATCCATACATATGAAAATTGAAAACTTAATGAATACTAAGCTCATCACCCTTGATATGGATTCAACACTAAACGAAGCCAAAGATCTTTTTGAAAGTAATAAAATACATCACATACTTATTACTGATGATGAGGGACTATTGGCTGGGGTGATTACAGACAGAGACTTATACAAACATTTAAGCCCCACCGTAGGCACTAGCCAAGAAACACATCGAGATACCGCATTAATGCAAAAGAAATTGCATCAAATTATGGCGAGAAATTTAGTCATAGCGCGGGCACAACAATCGCTAAATCAAGCGGTAGTACTTTTTCATGACAACCATATTTCTTGCTTACCTGTGGTTGATAAACACCATAAACCAATAGGTATTATTACTTGGCGAGACATTATAAAAGTACTCGCCTTGCAATATAAAAAGAAACTGGTTGCTAATTAAAATTCATTAAAAGGGATTTAAGGTGTAGCCTTGTTGTTGCAGTACCGCATGCGCTGTCATGGCTGACAATGCCATTTGTACACCAGTGTGTAAGTCAGCATTGCTGATTTTATGGTATGCGGCTGACTGACCACAAACATAAATATTAACCTTATTTTTCATTAACAATGAAAGCAGTTCAACGTTTGGATTATTTTTTCCATATTTTGCTTGATAAGCTTTATTATTCAAAACATCAAAACCTGCCGTACCATGAATAATTAATGCTAACTTAATATTTTTAGCAGCAAAACCATTTGCTACATGCATGTTCAAAAAGCGCGCAACAGAATCAAACTTTCTATTTATTTTACCTTTATCTGCATGCTTACTGACATCAAAAGCAACTTTCAATGTCGCATTAGTATCAAGTACTAAATCCTGTTTCACTTCAATATGTTTGCCATAACCTTTAATTAATGGGCCATCACTAAATTCGGCAGCATTAGCATCTGCCAAAAAAACGAATAATGAGGTGATGAATAAACAACTAAACAGAAATATTCGAATATTATTCATCTGGGCTCTCCAAGCCATCAAGAGTTACACCAGCTAAACCACCCGTGCCACTTTGATCATTACTGCGCAGTTTAATCATCAAGCGTAAGTCATTAGGTGAATCAGCATGATGCAGTGCATCGGCATAAGTAATCAAACCACGATCGTAATGATTAAACAAAGCTTGGTCAAAAGTCTGCATACCTTGCTCATTTGATTTTTCCATCACCTCTTTAATACTACCAACCTCACCTTTTTTAATTAACTCAGCAATAAAAGGAGAATTAAGTAAAATTTCTATGGCTGCAACTCGGCTATTGCCATCTTTTGTTGGCACTAATTGTTGAGCAATAATGCCGCGTAAATTTAAGGCTAAATCAAATAACAATTTGCCATGTTGCTCAGCTGGTACTAAATGCATAATACGGTCTATAGCTTGGTTAGCATTATTGGCATGCAAAGTAGCAATACATAAATGCCCTGTTTCAGCAAAACTTAAAGCGTGTTCCATAATTTCTTGGCTACGAATTTCACCAATAAGAATAACATCCGGGGCTTGTCGCAGTGAGCTTTTTAATGCGGCATCAAATGATTCTGTATCTAGCCCCACTTCGCGCTGAGTGATCATGCTTTTAGCATGTTCATGAACAAACTCTACAGGGTCTTCAATGGTTAAAATATGACCACGAGAGTTTCGATTACGATAACCAATCAATGACGCCATTGAGGTTGATTTACCCGTACCTGTACCACCAACAAACAAAACCAAGCCACGTTTTGACATCACCACATCTTTTAAAATGGGCGGTAAACCAAGGTCGTCAGCATCTGGAATTTCAGTGACGATCCGGCGAACAACCATACCTGCCATATCTCGTTGCCAAAAAGCAGAAATACGAAACCGACCAATATTTTCAATGGAAATAGCGAAATTACATTCTTTCTCTTCATCAAACTGACGGACTTGTTTTTCATTCATGGCATTATGAACTAAACCTAAGGCTTCTTCTGGTGTTAAGGTATGTTCCGCAATGGGTTGTAATTCGCCATTAATTTTGGCACTAACCGGTAATTTAGCGGTAACAAACATATCGGAAGCATCTTCGGCGACCATTTTTTCTAATAATTGATGAAAAGTCATTGCATATTCCTAGTTATTTATTGCTGTCTAAAAGCTTTTAAATTGATTTTTATCTACTGCTTTTTCCATGGCTGCTTGTTTAGAAATCATGCCGCGATTAACCAAATTTTGTAAACATTGATCCATCGTTTGCATGCCATTAGACATACCCGTTTGAATTGCTGAATACATTTGCGCAATCTTATCTTCACGAATTAAATTACGAATTGCAGGGGTGCCAATCATAATTTCATGAGCTGCAACTCGTCCACCACCCACTTTTTTAATAAGTGTTTGCGAAATAACTGCGCGCAGTGATTCTGACAACATTGAACGCACCATCGATTTTTCTTCACCTGGGAAAACATCAATAATACGGTCAATGGTTTTAGGTGCTGAGGTTGTATGTAGCGTACCAAAAACCAAGTGGCCAGTTTCAGCTGCTGTCATAGCAAGGCGAATAGTTTCTAAATCACGCATTTCACCCACAAGAATAACATCGGGATCTTCACGTAATGCCGAGCGTAAAGCGGCTTCAAAGCTTAAAGTATCGCGATGAACTTCACGTTGGTTAATCAAACACTGCTTATTGTCATGAACAAATTCAATTGGATCTTCAATGGTTAGAATATGATCATGCTTTGAATTATTAATATAATCGACCATAGCCGCTAACGTTGTTGATTTACCTGAACCAGTGGGGCCTGTTACTAATACTAAGCCGCGCGGCGTATCTGAAATATCTCGAAAGATATCAGGGCAACCTAAATCATCAAGGGATAAAATTTTACTTGGAATGGTACGAAAAACCGCTGCGGGGCCACGATTTTGATTAAAAGCGTTCACCCTAAAACGCGCTAAATTTGGCACTTCAAACGAGAAATCAACCTCAAGATTCTCTTCATATTCTTTACGCTGGCGATCATTCATAATGTCGTAAACTAATGCGTTAACATCTTTCGCATCAAAAGCAGGTATGTTGAGTTTTCGAACATCACCATCAACGCGAATAGATGGCGGTGTGCCTGTTGATAAATGTAAATCTGATGCTTCATGTTGCACACTAAATGCAAGTAATTCGGTAATATCCATAAAAAACCTCGGTGTTATCTGTTAAAGTTACTGCTTTAAAAAGGTTCAACGTTACTTAAGTTAAAAATAAAAAATGAGCAACATCAAAGAAAATATTCAAAAAATTCAAACGCAAATTAAACAAGCTTGCCATGCTAATAATCGTACTGATAATCAAGAAAACCAACTCTCCTCAAATGATAGACAAAATACTGTCACTTTGCTCGCGGTTAGTAAAACAAAACCCGCATTAGCAGTAGAGCAAGCCTATCTTGCTGGGCAACGAGACTTTGGTGAAAACTATTGTCAAGAAGCCGTTGATAAAATAGCTAGTTTGTCACATTTATCTGATATTAGTTGGCACTTTATTGGCCCTATCCAGTCAAATAAAACCAAACAAATAGCACAAAACTTCAACTGGGTTCATAGTGTTGACCGAGCAAAAATAGCACTACGCCTTAATGCCCATTTAAACGAGCCAAATCAGCAAGATAATTGTCAAGATAGCGCGCTAAACATTTGTTTACAAGTCAATATTAGTGAAGAAGCATCAAAATCTGGCATTATGGCTGATGAGTTGTTTTCTTTAGCTGAGGTTGTTGATAATTGTGATAAACTCACTTTGCGTGGCTTAATGGCAATACCTCAAAAAGATGCAGGTGTTGATTGTTATGAAAAAATGCATCACTTGTTTAATCAATTACAAGCCCAATATCCAACTGTAGATACGCTTTCAATGGGAATGTCGAACGATTTAACAATGGCTATTGCTAATGGCTCAACCATGGTCAGAATTGGTACCGCCATCTTTGGCGCAAGAGAGTAGCAGTTTCAAGTAGGTTAGCATTGATTCTGACAAATAAGTATTCTGACAAAAAGGTAAACAAATCATATGAAAAAAATAGCATTTATCGGCGCTGGTAATATGGCGCGAGCTATCATAATTGGACTAGTTAACTCGGGTGTGTCAGCAACAAACATCATAGTTGCTAATCCTTCACCAGAGAAAAGAGTACAACTTGCCAATGAATTTGGCGTGCAACAAACGAGTGATAATCTTAAAGCGGCAAGTTTTGCAGACATCATTGTATTATGTGTTAAACCGCATTTAATTTGTGATGTTTGTCAGCAGTTAACTAATGCTCTTGATATTTCAAATAACTTATTTATTTCTGTTGCCGCCGGTACTACTGTTGCTCAAATTCAACAAGCGTTAAACTGTAATGCTGCACTGGTGCGTGTTATGCCAAACACGCCATCGCAATTAGGTTTAGGCATGAGTGGTATGTTTGCTTCAAAAGAAGTCACTACAGAGCAAAAAGCTGCCAGTGATAAGTTAATGTCTGCAGTTGGTAAAGTGATTTGGCTGGCAACCGAAGATAAAATTAATGATATTATCGCAGTGGCTGGCTCTGCGCCGGCTTATTTTTTCTTGTTTATGGAAGCAATGGAAAAACAAGCGCAGGTATTAGGGTTTAGCGCTGAAGAAAGCAGAATGTTAGTTCAGCAAACCGCACTTGGCGCAGCACAAATGGTTGAACATAATAGTGCGGCTATTAGTACTCTAAGAGAAAATGTTACCTCTAAAGGCGGTACTACTTTTGCTGCCCTTGAACAATTTAGAGCCGATGGCATGGAGAAAATGGTTAGCAATGCCATGAATGCTGCCATAACCAGAGCTGAAGAAATGGCAAAGAACACTTAAGAGTTTCGAAAACAGGTTTAATGACAATTATAAAAGTAGCAATTTTTCACAGATAAAATGGTTACTTAGGAGAAATAATGGAAGCAGTAATATATTTATTAAGATTTGCTTTTGACGCATTACTTATGATTTTGATCGTACGATTTTGGCTACAGTGGGTAAAAGCCGATTTTTATAACCCACTAAGTCAATTTATCGTAAAAGTCAGTAATCCTTTCGTTGTGCCCTTACGCCGAGTTATCCCTGGTTTAGGCGGAATGGACTTGGCAACCTTAGTGGTTGCTTATATTATTGCAACATTAAAATTTGTCACCTTAACAGCGCTGGCCGGAGAAAGTTTAGGCCTTGGCTTAGCTTTATATATCGGTTTATTAGTGTTAATAAAACAAGCCGGCTTCATGTTATTTGTTATTATGATCATCATGGCAATTATGAGTTGGGTAGTACAAGGTTACAATCCTACCCTAATGATATTCCATCAACTAACAGAGCCCTTTTTGAACCCAATAAGACGTATTATTCCAAATATAGGTGGTTTAGATTTATCTATGATAGTTGCATTTTTAGCAATGAACGTGATTAATATTTTACTTTCAAGTTCAATACCTTATTGGGCGGCACTATAATTTAAAAACATGCTATTTATAAGTTGAGTTAAAAATGCCTTTTTTCAGGTCTGCTCTATAATAGGTGTAAAGGTCAAATTTTAAACAAGCAAACTAGGAGCACAACATGAAAAATGCAATGATTAAGCTTTTGTTGACTATCACTTTCAGTTTATTAGCTCTGACTAGTGCTAGCGCTGAAAACATGAAAAAACTTGGTACGATGAATGTGCATTATATGGCAATCGGCTCAACGTTTTTCACCCCTGAAATAGCTAAAGCCTATGGTATCACCCGTAGCCGCTATAACGGTCTTATTAATATTTCAGTCCTTGATAATAGCAAAGCAGGTAACCCTGCTAAAACCGTTAGTATTTCAGGACAAGCTAAAAATAATTTAGGGCAATTTAAAGATTTAGAATTTCAAGAAGTAAAAGAAGGTGATGCTATATATTACTTGGCTCAAGTGAATTATAACAATGAAGAAACCTTGCACTTTACCTTAGCAATTAATGACGGTAAAACACAGCAAACGTTAAAATTTTCACAAAAATTTTATGTTGATTAGTAAAATACTATACTCAAACCACCGAAAAAAAAGCCCTTACTGAGTTAACAATAATGGCTTTTATACACTATTTTACTATCACGAAGAAATTTTTAATCAGCTGGTTCCAAAACGGGTAAAATATTTCGATAACTATTATCAAACTTACCTACTTCAACTTCATCACCAATATCAGCAAAACTCGCGTGTGCTTGCACTAGTTGATTAACGGCTGTATCAATTAGCTGTTCAGTGTCAATTACCTCTGGCGGTAAATCAATAAAACCACCCCGCTCGTAGCCAATTAACTCGGGTGGTAATTCAATAAACTCACCGCCTAAGTTAGGATCAACAATAACTTCTGTGGGTAATTCAACGAGCGTATTATTCACATAGGCAGGCCAATCAAACAACGCGCTACTAGCATCAACACCTACATTAACTGCTGTATCAATTAGCTGTTCAGTGTCAATTACCTCTGGCGGTAAATCAATAAAACCACCCCGCTCGTAGCCAATTAACTCCGGTGGTAATTCAATAAACTCACCGCCTAAGGTAGGGCCAACAACAACTTCTGTTGGTAATTCAACGAGCGTATTATTTACATAAGCAGGCCAATCAAACAACGCGCTACTAGCATCAACACCTACATTAACTGCTGTATCAACTAGCTGTTCAGTGTCAATTACCTCTGGCGGTAAATCAATAAAACCACCCCGTTCGTAACCAATTAACTCCGGTGGTAATTCAATAAACTCACCGCCTAAGGTAGGGTCAACAACAACTTCTATTGGTAATTCAAGTTTAAACCACTCATCAAACCTATTAGCTCTATTAAATTCACTAAAACTACTATTATTATGCAATAGGGATGATACAGAATCATCTACCATAGAGTTACTATACATGCTTATTCTGCTAGCGTTTTCAATAGACAAAGCATTTATAACATTTGATGGCTCATTCTCAGTTAAAAGGTTATTAACTTCCGTTAAGCCCCAACTCGTACCATCGGTAAAGTTAATTGCCGATAACGAATAATCACTTACACCATTGTTCGCAAAATAATTTTGAATGCTTACCTGATCATCTGTGCCATTAATGCTGATCACTAAATCATCATTAGTACGCGTTAAGCTTACATCGGAGCTTGTTATGTTCGCAGCAAGCTGTAAAACATCACTATTGCCAGTACTGGAATCATAATTGTTGATCACATCTTGACCATCACCTAAAGCAAACAAATAACTATCGTTACCGGTTCCACCAATTAACGTATCATTACCTGCGCCACCGCTGAGTACATCATTACCTGCAGCGCCTAATAACAGTTCATCGCCAGAAGAGGCATACAAACCTTGATCACTAGCATCGCCTTGCAACACTTGTGAAAATTGGTTTAAATCAGGTAGGTTTATACTTTGGTCGGTTTCAGCAATATTTGGCACCGCTAAGCCAAAAGCACCAAAAATTTGTGCGGCACTAAACTGCCCGCCAGATTCAAAAGTGAAATTATCGACAGCAAAGTCGCCACCTAAAAAGAAGTTACGAATAGTAACTTGTGTATCACCACTACCGAGTTGTAAGTCATTACCTTTTTTCATTAAGGTTGAAGCCATATCATTAAAACTAATGCCCGATTTAAATAAGACACTGTCAACACCACCGCCAGAGCTGTCAATAATGTCTTGACCGTCGCCACTATTAATAACAAAGGTGTCATCACCTTGTCCGCCAATTAAAGTATCGTTACCTAAACCACCTGTTATCGTATCGTTACCACTTTGACCATTAATTACATCGGCGCCTGTTGTACCATCAAGCACATTATCTAATAAATCACCGTATTGCACACTTATATCTGCTGCTGGTGTTGCTGTTGGCATAGCAAGCCCAAAAGCACCAAAAATTTGTGCTGGAGTAATATTACTACCATCAGCTAATTTAATATCGTTAAGCACTGCGGTGCCATAAGTAAAAAACTCTTTTATGGTCACTTTGTCGCTACCGCCGGCAATGTTAAGTACTAAATCGTTACCATACTTAGACAAGCCTGATGCAACGTCATTCCAACTAATATCATTAGTAAATTCAAGTACATTAGTACCAGTATTAACTTCAATAACATCTTGCCCGTCACCTTTAGCAAAAACAAAGGTATCGTCGCCGCTACCACCAAACAATTGATCGTTGCCTAGACCGCCCGCTAAACGATCATTACCCGCACCGCCCACTAAAATATCGTTAGTGATACCACCTGAAATTTGATCGTCACCACCCGTTGTTGGTGTTGTGGGTTCATTGCCCCCGTTATCTGGAGGGGTAGTTCCCCCACCGCCGTTTTCATTGGCATCGGCAATAATTTGATTAATATCAGCCGCAGTTAATTGTTCACCACTAGCAAATTGCACGTTATCAATTTCAGCATCACTACCGTTAAAGTAACCAAGAATACGTACCGATTGCTCAGCACCACCATCAATTAATACTAATAAATCATCGCCCGATTGTTCAAAGGTTACTTGATCTCGATTAATACCTTCAAAAGTTAGGCTATCTACACCGCCATCAGCCGTATTTATTTGGTCATGACCTTCACTAGCCGCAACCACGTAACTATCGTCACCGGCACCACCAATGAGCATATCATTACCTAAACCACCACTTAGTACGTCATCACCAGCCATACCTGATAATTGATCATCGCCCGCTAACCCATTAATGGTATCGTTATCACTTGTGCCTGTTAGTTGCTCTCCAACATCCGTTCCAGTGATCACACTAGGCTCTGGCTCAGTAGTGCCATTGTCAGCATTAACTAATTGATTAATGTCAGTTGTTGACAGTAATTGATTATCGCCCGTTTGTATAAAATCAATCGCCGCATCACCACCTAAAAAGTGATTTTTAACCCGAATAGATTGAGCCGTTCCATCATCCACTTTTATTAATAAGTCATCACCATCTTGGCTAAAAGTAAGCTGTTCTTTATTAATACCTTGTAAATACATCACATCTTGACCGCCGTCAGCAACATCTAAAACATCATGTCCTTCGTCAACACCAATAACATAAGCATCGTCACCAATGCCGCCAATTAATAAATCATTACCCGCTTTACCACGTAATTGATCGTTACCCGCGCCGCCTTCTAAGCGGTCGTTACCTGCACCACCATCAAGGTAATCGTCACCCGTACCACCAAGTAATACGTCATCGCCACCTTGAGCGAATATTTGATCATTACCACCTAGGCCCGATATAGTATCATTGTTGTTTGAGCCAACTAATTGTTCATCGCCGTCAGTACCCACTTGCACAACTAAATCATTTATCTGACTAACATTTAATGTAGTACCGTCGCTAAATAGCAAGGTATTTACTAAAAAGTGTTCGGTATACGTTTGAAACCAATTTTCAATAGTAATGCTGTCTTCACCACTGCCAACTTTAATCAATAAATCGGCCCCTGATTTCTCAAAACTTAAATCACTCGCATTGATACCCTCACCAAAAACTAGAGTGTCATTAGAGGCAGCATAATTGCTATAAGCTTGTTCTTGACGGGTTTCAATAATGCGATCTTGACCATCACCTAAATTAAATTGGTAAGTGTCATCACCAAAAGAGCCATAAAGTGTGTCATTACCTTTACCAGCAATTAAAGTTTTATTGCTACGATCAGAATTATCATCAAACGAAATTAGGATATCGTCGCCTGCGCCACCATCTAAAATATCAGCACCAAAGCCCGCTTCTAAGGTGTCGTTACCATCGCCGCCAAATAACTGGTCGTCACCGCTGCCGCCTTGTAAGATATCATCGCCAGCATCACCTTTTAGAATATCATTACCGCTGTTACCTTTAAGCGTATCAGTGCCTGTGCCGCCTTCTAGTATGTCATTGCCCGTGCCGCCAGTAAGCATGTCGTTACCCGCATCACCAAATAATTGGTTATTACCATCATCGCCGATAATGTTATTCTCTAAATCCTTAACTGAAATTGTATCATCGCCATCACCGCCCCATGCTTGGTCGTTACCGTAACCTAAAATAATAGTATCGTTACCTAGGCCTCCATAAACAACATCGTCACCACTTTCAGCATAAACTGTATCATCGCCTAAACCAGCATTAATGCTATCTGCAAAATTAAAACCATAAATGGTATCATTGCTATCAGTGCCTTTTACAGACTGTTCAAAGATATCAGCAGCGTTCCAAGTAACACCATCAGCAAAAGTAAATGATTCTATTCCTGCAACATTTTGTGATGAAAGCCCAGAATAAAATTGATTATCAATAGTAATTTTATCATTGCTATTAGCAAAAGTGAGTACTAAATTATCATAATTATTTCGTCGAATAGACACCTCTGTTGAGTCTATATCAGTAAACTCAAAGCGATCTGTACCATTGCTATCTTTTACAAAATCAACGCCATCACCCTTAGCAAATAAATAAACATCAGCTCCCGAGCCGCCTTTAATAATATCATTTCCTAAACCCGCATTTAAAAAATCATCACCCGTATTACCTAATAAAGTGTCATTGCCAATTTCACCTAATAGCGTGTCATTACCATAACCGCCATCTAAAGTATCGTCACCAATACCGCCATTTAATTGATCATTATTATTTCCACCGTATAATAAATCATCGCCGACATCACCAGATAAAACATCATTACCATTGCGGCCATAGATAACGTCATCACCAGCTAAACCATCAATTGTATTACCTCTAGCATCTGCTTCAATAGTGTCGTTAAGAGCCGAGCTTGCAATTAATTTATCTTGTAATATTTCATCAGTTAAATTTTGATTTTCATCATCAATGTATAAAGATAATGACTTGTTTCTAGTTTCTTGATTGGCATCAAAATAATCAGTAATAGTTATTTGGTCATCACTATTATTCAAAAAAGTTAATACAAGGTTGTAACCTTGACGGCGGTATATAACATTATCAGAGGTTATATTTTGTAATTTGAGAATGATGTTTACATTCTGCTCATCTTTCGATTCAATGATGGTGTCTTTGCCATCTCCTTGAGCAAAAATATAAATATCATCATCACCATAACCACCTTGTAATATATCGTCACCTTTACCACCAGTTAAGGTATCTTCTCCCCAACCGCCAATGAGTGTGTCGTTCCCTGCTCCACCATTTAAATTATCATTTCCTCTATTACCATCAATAACATCATCACCGCCATTGCCACTGATAATATCGTTACCGTCTTTACCATCAATAGTTTCACTCTCATCATTTCCGTTGATAACATCATCACCATCATAACCAACAATATTATTATCCGAATCATAACCATTTATCATCATTTGTTTAATGGTTTCAAAATTCCAATTTTGATCGTCGGGAAATTTAATGTTTATTTCTTGATATTGTGATTGAGTAAAATAACCTTTGATTGTTACATTGTCATCAGTATCATTAATTTGGATAATTAAATCATCATTAGTACGAGTTAAACTAATATCAGTGCTTAGTACATCATCTGCAAATTGCAAAACATCTTGACCAACTAAACCCGTATAAAATAAGCTGATAGTATCTTGCCCACTGCCTCGACCGAACAAATAGGTATCACTGCTGGCTCCACCAGACAAATAATCATTACCAGCACCTCCATCTAAAACATCGGCGCCATCCCCCCCGTATAATATATCATCATCGGAACCACCATTAAGAGTGTCATCACCTATACCCCCATAAAGTTTGTCATTTCCGGCAAGGCCATTTAAGGTGGCATCGTCATAATTACCGTATAGCTCATCATCTGCATTAGTAGCTTGATAAAGTAAATTAGCGATATCTTGGCCTGTTAACACCATACCATCATCAAATCTTACGGTATTTTCTCTATAATCTTCATTAAAGAAATTATTAACTGTTATTTTATCGCCTACATCCGTTGTTACATATAAATTAGTATCATCACGTGAAAAAGTAAGATTGCTCTGAGTTATGCCAGCTAAAAATTGCAGCGTTTCACCTGCTTCAAAGTTTTGAATAATATCTTGCCCATCACCTAGAGAAAATAGGTAAATATCATTACCTTCACCGCCTTGCAATATATCATTACCCGTACCACCAGTTAAAATATCATTACCATCGCCCCCATTTAACGAATCACCGCCTGCAAGACCATATAGAACATCATTACCACTCATGCCATCAATAATGTCATTGGTTTCTGAGGCAAAAAATACATCATTGTTATTTGTTGTTGTATTGCTTAGCCCAACTTCAGCTAAAAGTGCCTTTAGCTCAGCCGTCATTAGAACACCATTAATAGTTTGCTCTAAATAACTAACAATATTAAAACCTTTAGATAATATTTCTTGCCCTGAAAATTTAGTCAATTCAATTAAATCAATTAAGCCACTAGTCTGATCGCTTGCCAGTTTTGTTTCAATTAAATAAAGTGTGGCACTATGATCCCAAGTGATATCCCCCTCTACTGAAAAAACAAGATCCATACCATCAAGGTAGGGTTTAAGGCGAGTTTGAATAATAAGGGAGCCATAAACGGAATCAGATAGTTGCTGAAAGGTATCATCTAAACTGTTTTGATCTACTGTAACGCGATTTATTAAAGAAACACCTGATAGAACATAATCGTTAAGCTCATCATTCCATGAATATGTAGAAACTTCTTGTAGAGCATTATTTTTCAGCACATCATTACCCATAAACGTAGCGATAATGCTTAATTTTCCTAATTCAGTTTGAGAGTTTAACTGGCTCATAGCAAAAGGTTGGTAAATTACATTGTTGGTATTACTGCTATTATAATTTTTTGCAATGTCGTACAGTGTAGATCCTGTTGATGTTTGTGCCCATAACCATAAAATTTCATTCACTAAACCTTGCTGTGTTTGACTAGTTGTTGCAGTAGCAAATTGTTTTACTAATTCAGCTAAATTAGAATCTAAAGTCGCCGCTTCTCTTAGTGATTTTAGTCCGCCAGAGCCTTGTACATCAGGCAGTAATTTTGCAGCATCAGATAGCGTTATTTTCTCCCCTACACTCGTTTTAAAATTATCAGAAAAATAATTCACTTGTGCAATCGAATATTCGTTTCCATTACGAGTAAAGCTACCCATGGAAGCTAATTGATTACCATTTTGAATATAATTTTGACGGACTGTATCATCAACATTAATAGAGGTGATCCCTAGATCAGTTAATGTTTTTAACTCACCTACTTGGCTAATGCCATCTTGGTTAGCATCTTGCCAAACTTGTAATTGACTAAACACCTCATCACTATCATCAATTAAGCCATCGTTATTAGTGTCGTAATCTTTTAAGGCTTCAAACCCATCTTTTGCTTTTGAGCCATCACTTAATAAGGTGTTATCGCCAAATAACTCGCGGCCGTTGTCTATAGTGCCGTTGCTATTAATGTCTAATACCAACATACCATCATCAGCAGCAACCCACCCCGTACTTTCTCGAACACCATCTGCACTATGGTCAAAGACTACGCCTTGATTAATACTAACAGTTTCAACACCATCGCCATCTAAATCCATCACTAAAGGATCTATCCTCCTTCCGCCTACGTAAATAGAGGTTGCCCCCTTATCGAGTTGAATTTTCATATCTCTAAAGAATTCAGCGAATGAGCCGGGAATGGTGAAATCAAGATCAAAAGTGAATGCATTTTTAATTGAATCTATAAAATCATTCGCATTATTACTTAACGATAATAAAGAATCGAGTACGTTTGCACTTGATGAATCAATTAAATTGTTTATCCAACTATCAAGTGTTTCAGCAACATCTTGTCCTGTTTTTTCAATAAAATCTTTAAACGCCTCAATTTTATCATTAAACGATGCTACCTTTTCTCCTAGCTCAATTAAATTAGGTATTAAATTGTCCGTTGCACTTTCATAAAAATCACTTACCCAATCAGAAAAACCAAGCGCTGTGTCTTGAGCAAACTGGCTAATATTATCTTTAAAATCACCTAAGTTAGTTAACATACCATCTAAGGTTTCACCCAAATTTTGAAACTCAGGCCAAAGCGCACCACTTTCAACACTGATTTGATCGTTAAACCAAATATCAAACAATGCCGTAAATCCCTCCGTAGGAACACCAATATCATTTAATCTATCTAAAATAACTTGGTTAATATCTCCTGCATTCTCTTTTAAAGTCCCACGAGCCAATTCAACAAAACTCCCCATTGAATGCTGATCTAAAACATCAGCCAACTCGGCTGCCCCAACGACTACTGGCCAGATACTTTTAAGATGAGGACTTAATATGTTGGCTTGTGTATTAACACTATAAATATCACCAAAGTGTTCACCTATGCCACTAACAAAACTACCCTCTTCAACAATATTCAAAACATTACTGTCTGCTATGTTAAGTGTTAGTCCCATAGCTACAATTTCACTTAAAAAACTTGCATCATTTATGATTGCCATCGCACCAGGCGCATCAAAAGCTAATGCTTCACCACCATAAATAGCAGCTAATACTTGAGCAATACCACCACCTAGCGAATGCCCTGTAAATGATATGTCTGCCCCATCATTATTTGCTTTAATATTTTCAACATAAGCAATAGCATCAAAAATTTGTTGTCCTACCGGTGTCAAAGATGAAAACGAAAAGTTACCCTGCGTCCAGTCAGCTAAATCTCCATTGGTACCTGCTATCGCAATCGTTATATTATTGCCATTTTTATACGCTTGGGCTTCAAAACCAGAAGCATTGTTATAACTCCCATCCCCTTCAAACCCCCATCCATTTACATCATATGTTCTCTTTTCCTTTGATTGCTCATAGGCAAGTGATGCCATCATGGCATAGTCGCTAAAATTTCCGTTTAATCTGGTTAAGTAAGTACTTAATGGCATAATTAATATCCTTTTAGGTTTATGTTTTGGTTAATAAATCTAGTTGCGTTTAATAATATTTTTAGTGTTCATAGTGCAATTGAAATTTTCTGAATTAATGTTCTCCATAACGCTATAAAAAAAATAAAAGTGATTGCGGTCTTTGGCAAAATAGGGAGGGCCAACACCCGAGCATAATACTTCAAAGGTTTTAGCATCAGCATCTTTGATAATTTTGTTATAGCCATTTAAATACAAAACATTATGTGCATCTTTACCATAAATCGATGGCGAACCATCTAGTTTATAAAGTAATTCAAAGGTTAATGAATCAACATTTAGCGCCTTTCTAGAATGGATATCATAAATATCTTGCGTGTCATAAAAATACCTTCCCCCACCTAGTAGTTTAAAGTTTTCTGGTTCAGTTGAAATTTTATCTATCGCTGCAAAAACAAAGTTTTTATCTTTGGCAAAGTATGAGGGATCATTGCTAAATGGAAAATATGGAATTGTAATAAATGTTTTGGCATCAGCATCAGCAATTATTCTATTTCGTAAATGCACCTTGTTACCAACAGCGTAATTTCCGTTTAATACGCGAAATATTTTAGGATTTTCTCCAACAAGAATTTTTCTTTGGTAATAAACATTATTTTTATCAACCGCATATTGGTAACTTAACGGTTTAAAGGTTTTTACATCTGCCCCTTTAATTTCTTTACAGCCCAGTTCAAAACAATTTCCCATGCGACCAAATATGATAGATGTTCTTGTGAGGCTATAAAAATGGCTGTCACTGACATTTTTATCAACAAGAAGTGCTCTAGGATAACACCCTCCCAAGATTGCAGAAATAATTAAAATAAAAATTATTCGGCTAAAATTTCCGTTTGATTCTACTAAATATGTGCTTAACGCCATCATTAATTTTCCTTTGGTTTTATTAACGTACTTATCGACAATGCTTAGCAATATCTTTTTTTAATTTTGACCTTTGTTGAGATATGTCTTTATCACTTAAATAACTACGCTCACCCTTAGCTGACATAGTAACAATACGACCCACTTGCTGATAAATATTCAAACGACTTTGCCAATAATCACACACGGCTTTTCGTTTTTTGTTGATTGTTTTTTGCTCTGCATCTTTCTTTTCTTTGAGTGCTTTTTGTTGGTTGTATGTTTGTAACCACTCTGAACTTTTTGGTTGGTTAAAATTAAGGTGATTACCTTGATTAAGCTTTGTTTTATTACTGTCAGTTTTATTGCTTGGTTTATCGCTAAAATGTACCTTGCCATTTTTGTCTGTCCATTGATAAACTTCGGCATTAATCGAGGTTGTAATACATAACAATAGGGTGGTTGTTAATATAATTCTGTTCATTTTATAGTTCCTTATTTTAGGGGCGCTACTAAAGGGTTAACCTATGAAAAAAGTTCAGAGTAACGTCAATTATCATTGCTCCCTAGCTCCTTCACTAACCCCGCGCATCAGTGGCGCTAGTAAAAACTCAATTAAACGGCGTTTTCCTGTTTTAATCTCCACAGTTACCGACATACCCGGCTGCAAATTTACCCACTTTCCATCAACATTTATTTTATTGATTGCTAACGAGGCACTTAACGGAAACAATAGACCTAAACGTTCATCTTCAATAGCATCAGCCGAAACATCTGTTATTTCACCATCAATAACGCCATATTTGGTAAACGGAAAGCTATCTATTTTTATCTCTGCCGTTTGCCCTACACGCACAAAGCCGATATCTTTATTTAAAAGCCCTGCGTCTATTTCAAGATTTTGTCCTTCGGGCACTATTTTTAATAGCTCTTGTGCTGGGGTTACTACACCGCCCACAGTGGCAATAGCCAGTTCGGTTATAATGCCATTAACAGGTGCGGTTAATACCCGCAAGTCGGTAAGCCGATTAGCTTTGGTCAACTCTTGTTGGGTACTGTTACTTTGCCGTGTTAATTGATTGATTTCTTGCAGCGTATTACGTTTTTTTTCAGCAATATAAGCATGCATATTTTGTTGCGCTGAAAGTATGGTGGCATCAATTTGTTCAAGATTAGCGCGCTCAAAATTAAGCGATTCAGCTTGCTCAATGCTTTGCTGTTTTAATTCTAAATATTGATTACGTGGTACTAATGAATCGGCCAATAACTTTTCTAAGCTTTGTACGCGCTCGACAATTAATGGTACGGTTTTTTCTAATCGGCGTATATTAATGTTGGTGGCTTTTTTTTGTGCATTAAGTTTTACAATATCACTTTGGTAACTATCAAGTTTTGATTGGTATTCATTCAAACTACTGATTAATAGCAATTGTTGATGTGTGGGTAAGTTACTCGGTAAAGAAAACGTGGTAGATTGAGATTTTTTCGGTGCTAGCTTGGCTAAAAACGCTTGTTGTCGCGCTAAGTCTTCCTTATAACCTAACCACTCATTATTTAGTCTATCACTATCGGCTTGGCTGCTAGTACCGTCAAGGGCAATAAGTTTGTCACCTGCTTGTACGTGCTGACCTTCTTTGACAAAAATAGTTTTTACTACGCCCGTTTCAAGTGGCTGAATAATTTTTACTTTGCCACTCGGTACTACTTTGCCTTGTGCCGTAGCAACAATGTCAATCTCTGCCCAACACGCCCAGACAATAGTAGAAACTAATAAAGCCATAATGACCCACAATAACGAGCGACTCCATTTAACCGGCGGTGCGGCTTGAATTTCTAAAGCTGCGGGTAAAAAAGCCAGCTTTTCTAATGCCATTTCGGGCCGTTTTTGCTTATTAGCTAAGTCACTAAAATCATTATCCATGGTCTTTCCTTAACGGATGAAGAGGTTTTTCTAACGTCGTTGAGTGGCTGGAAACAATAACCGCTTTTTGTGATGGCTGTTTAGATGATGGTTTCTTAGGCGCTACTTTTTCTGTTATGCCTACACCATGGTGATTTTGAATAGAATATAAGTGTGCATAAATACCACCCAGTTCAACAAGTTGTTGGTGTTCACCTTGCTCAACTAGCTTGCCTTTGTCTATCACCATTATACGATTGGCATCTTTTACCGCAGATAACCGATGTGCAATAATAAATACCGTACGCCCCTGACTAATACGACGCATATTGGCTTGAATAATACTTTCAGACTCGTAATCAAGCGCACTGGTAGCTTCATCAAAAATAAGGATTTTAGGGTTAGTAACTAACGCACGCGCAATAGCAATGCGTTGGCGTTGACCGCCCGATAATGACGAGCCTTGTTCACCCACTATAGTATCGTAACCTTCAGGTAATTCTAAAATAAACTCATGTGCGCCAGCTAACTGCGCAGCGTTTACCACTTGTTCCATTGGCATACCCGTATCAACCAGTGCAATATTTTCACGTACCGAGCGGTTAAATAAAAAGTTCTCTTGCAGTACCACACCCACTTGCCGACGTAACCATGCAGGCTCTACCATGGCTAAATCCACACCATCAATAAGCACTCGCCCAGCTTCGGGAACATACAAGCGCTGTACTAATTTAGTTAAGGTACTTTTACCTGAGCCAGAGCGACCCACAATGCCAATAACTTCGCCCGCACGGCATTGAAAACTAATGTTGTTAAGTACTGGCGGTCGGTTAGGTGCATAACGAAACACTACATTGTCAAAGTTAATTTGCCCTTTTATATCGGGTAAGGTGGCGCGGTTAGGGTTATAACCCGGCTCAGACGGACTGTTTAATACATCACCTAAACGTTGCAGTGAAATATTAGCTTGTTGAAAGTCTTGCCATAAATTAACCAAACGCATAATGGGGCCGCTAACTCGTTGCGATAGCATGTTAAAAGCAATAAATTGCCCTATAGTTAACTCGCCCATTACCACCGCAATAGCGCCAAAATATAAAGTAAGTAAGCCACCCACCTTATTGATATAGGCAGCAACTTGACTATAAACGTTATTTAAGTTGCTGGTTTTAAATGAAACATTGACATAATCTGCTAGTTTGTCTTCCCAACTGTTACGTAGCTGTGGCTCTACCGCCATGGCTTTAATGGTTTCAACACCATTAACCGATTCAACTAAAAAAGAGTGGTTTTCAGCGCTACGTTGAAACTTGTCATTAAGCCGTTTGCGTAAGGCGGGGGTAACCAATAACGATAACACCAAATAAAAAGGAATGGTGCCGAGTATTATCCACGTAAGCAGTGGCGCGTAATAGAACATTACTGCAAAAAATATAAAGCTGAAAAAAACATCTAACACAATCGTTAACGACGAGCCGGTTAAAAATTCTCTAATACTGTCTAATTCTTTAACACGGGCAACCGTATCGCCAACTCGGCGGCTATTAAAATAAGCAATAGGTAATGAGAGCATGTGTTTATATAGTTTACTGCCAAGTTCAACATCAACACGGTTGGTGGTATGCGAAAAAACATAGGTGCGTAAACCGGTTAAAAATACTTCAAAGGTAATAACAATGAAAAAACCAACCGCGAGTACGTCAAGTGTTGTCATACCCTTGTGTACCAAGACTTTGTCAATAACTACTTGAAAAAATATTGGGGTTGCTAAACCGACTAATTGAATAAAAAAGGAGGCAATAAAAACGTCCGCAAAGAATTTTTTATATTTAATGAGTGCCGGTACAAACCATGAAAAACCAAACTTTGCACTTTTATTTACTAATGAATTACGTTTAGAAAGTAATAATAAATCACCCGTCCAAATAGTTTCTAATTGAGCGAATGTTAACGTTTGTGGTTTTTGCTCGGTTAAGTCATGGATCAATACTTCATCATTAGTGCTTTTTGCAATAACAAAAAAATGACCCTCTTCATGACGAGCAATAGCTGGCAGTACATGTGCACTGAGTTTTTCGGGTTTATCGCCAATAAACTTAGCTTTAAACCCTAAACTTTTTGCGGCTCTAACTAAATTGATATCGGCTAGTGATGGGTCTTTATGTTGAAATTCTCTTATTAAAGCATTGGCTTCGGCGGGTAATTGGTGAAAACGCGCGATCAATGCTAAACATTGAACACCCGAGTTAAAGTGATTCGACATATCTTCCCTGAAAAATTGGACTAACCTAGCTAACAAACGCGAATGTTAATGTTATTTTATTAAAATGTAAATAATAAGTTTTTATCTAATGTATAAATGAGCCTGCGACTAGCACCACCCACATTTTTCCCGTATTATTAGCGCCAATTATTTCTCCTTAAAGTTAGATTATTTCATGTCTACAATAGTGCTTGCCACCGGCAATCAAGGTAAAGTTAAGGAGCTGGCAAGCTTGCTAGCCCAACATCAATTAGAAGTAGTGCCGCAAAGTAATTTTAATGTTCCAGAGATTGCAGAAACAGGCACAACCTTTGTTGAAAATGCCATTATTAAAGCTCGACATGCCGCAAAAATTACCGGCTTACCTGCCATTGCTGATGATTCAGGTTTAGAAGTTGATGCTTTAAACGGTGCGCCCGGTGTTTATTCTGCGCGTTATGCTAGCGATATTTGTGAAAATCCTAGTGATGATGATAATACTAATAAATTACTTTGCATGTTAGAAAGTACGCCCAATGAACAGCGTAGCGCTCGTTTTCATTGTGTTCTGGTTTACATGAAACATGAGAATGATCCTACCCCTATAATTTGTCATGGTGTCTGGCAAGGCAGTATTAGTAGAAGCAAACAAGGGGAGCAAGGCTTTGGTTATGATCCTGTTTTTTGGCAAGCTGACTTACAATTATCATCGGCGCAATTACAAAGAGACATCAAGAATAAACTAAGCCATCGTGGTCAAGCATTAGCACAGCTTGTGAAAGAATTAGTAACAAAACAGGCGTAAAACGCAAGTGAATAATAACTTATTAACTACGCCACCACTGTCACTATACATCCACATTCCTTGGTGCGTAGAGAAATGCCCCTATTGTGATTTTAACTCGCACGCTTTAAAGTCTACAGTTCCTGAACAAGATTATGTACAAGCGTTAATCGCTGACTTAGATGCTGACATTGCCCGTTTTAAATTAACCAATAGAGCATTACATTCTATTTTTATTGGCGGTGGCACTCCCAGTTTATTTTCAGCACAAGCAATTGAAAGTTTATTAACGCAAGTATTATCGCGATTTAAACACCAAGCAGATATTGAAATCACCTTAGAGGCAAACCCCGGCACAGTTGAAGCGGATAAATTTATTGGTTTTGCCAAAGCTGGCGTTAATCGTTTATCTATTGGCGTACAAAGCTTTGAGTCGGAAAAATTATTAAAACTTGGTAGAATACATAATGTTAGCCAAGCACAACAAGCGGCTCAGTTAGCTAGTGAGGCAAAAAAATTCGGGCTGAACAGCTTTAATTTAGATTTAATGCACGGCTTACCCAACCAAAGTATTGAAAATGCTTTAGACGATTTAAAAACCGCGATTAGCCTCAAACCTGACCACCTTTCTTGGTATCAACTTACTATTGAGCCCAATACGGCTTTTCATTCTAAACCACCAAAACTGCCACAAGACGAAACCTTATGGAATATTCAAGATCAAGGGTTTAAATTATTAGCCGATGCTGGCTATAAGCAATATGAAATTTCAGCTTTTAGCTTAACTAATAAAAAGCCGAATCAAGAGCAGAATAAAGAACAAACAAAACAATGCCAACACAACCTTAATTACTGGCGTTTTGGTGACTACCTTGGCATAGGTTGTGGCGCTCACGGGAAAATAACAGACAAAAGCACAGGTTTAATCCAACGAACAGTTAAAGTTAAGCACCCTAAAGGTTATCTTGATAAAAACCGTGCGCCATTAGATCACTTAATTACAGTGACAAAAGAAGAGTTGCCTTTTGAATATATGATGAATCAGTTACGCTTATTTTCTAGCTTCACTTTAGCTGATTATCAGCAACATACTGGCTTAGACGCCAGCACAATTTTGCCTATACTACAGCAAGCACAAAGCAAACAATTAATGATGTGTATTGATAGTTCAACTATTGAGAGCCAGTGGCAAGTAACCCCGCTTGGGCATCGCTACTTAAATGATTTACTGGAGCTTTTTCTCTAATGGCTTTACCTAAAGATAACAGTTCAAATGAAATCAGCGAACTTGATGATGAACGTTTTATGCAAAAAGCCTATGAGCTTGCACAAAAAGCGGAGCAACACGATGAAATTCCCGTTGGTGCGGTAGTGGTTTATCAAGGTAAGGTTATTGGCGAGGGGTTTAACCAATCAATACTACTCAATGATCCCTCTGCTCATGCAGAAATGATTGCTATTCGCCAAGCAGGTAAACATCTTAATAATTATCGACTACTTGATTGCACCTTATATGTAACACTAGAGCCCTGCCCTATGTGTGCAGGTTTGTTGGTACACAGTCGAATAAGTAGGCTTGTTTTCGCCAGCCCTGATTTAAAAACAGGTGCCGCAGGTAGTACCTTTAATTTAGTCGCCAATGAACAGCTAAACCATCAAATAATGGTGACTAACGGGGTAATGAAGGAGCAATGCAGTCAGCTGTTATCAACTTTTTTCAAACGTCGCCGTAATGAAAAAAAGTTAGCAAAAAAGCAGCAGCAATTAAAAGCTGAAAGCCCTAGTGATTAATTATACCAATTTGATTAAATTTCTTCCCAACTCAGATCTATGCTCGATGTTCAATAACAAGGCAAATTTGTTTAGATCTAGTCATTCTAAATCAAATAAATTTAACGCGGTTAGTGTGCATCGAGCAAGCTCCCAAAGGGCGAGTTTAAAAGGCTTATATCCTGCGTTATTGATTTTGACAAGGGAACAACCATTCTCTTCAATCAATGCCTTGCCTCTAAGCCTTTTAATTCTCGCTGAGTGGGAAAGAACTTAATCAACTTGGTATTATTTCTGATGACGAACTGATTTCTTGGCTTTCTACTTGGCTGGCAATTTGATTAAAATAATACTGACGGCGAGTATTGACTTTATGATGCTGAACTTTTAAATGCTTTCTACGCGCATTGGCAGATATTTGTCTTCTTACTTTCATCGTATTCTCTTTATCTTTGCTTTTATATTAAATAATAATTTCTATTATATTATTATTGATAAAGATGACATTAATATGACAAGTGAAAAAACAGTTTGATTGATATCAATTAATCACTAGATTCCGCAATTTCAGTTATTACAGTATTTTCAGGGGCTTGAATAAGCGCTTTAGATTTATTATCTAACCAAGTAAGGGTATCGTAATAACGGCGAATATTTTCCACATAATTTACCGGCTCTTTGCCACGCGCATAACCATACTTAGTTTTTTTATAATATTTTTTCTGTTGCAATAGAGGCAAACGTGTTTTCACTTCAACCCAACGATCAGGATCGCCACCTTGCTGCTGGGTAATAATACGAGCATCATTTAAATGACCAAAGCCAACATTATATGAAGCTAAGGCAAACCAAATTCGATCTGGACTTGGAATTCTATCGGGCATTTTAGCTATCATACGTTTGAAATATTTACTGCCACCTTGAATGCTTTGCTCGGCATCTAAACGGCTTTTAATGCCCATTTGTTTTGCAGTAGCAAGCGTTAGCATCATCATACCTCGCACCCCAGTATGAGAGCGTGCATGAGGCCTCCAGTGAGACTCTTGATAGCTAATAGCGGCTAATAATCGCCAATCAATTTCTTGGCCATATTTTTCAAACATCGGCCGATATTTTGGCAATTTAGTTTCTACCGCTTTTATAAAAGTTCGAGTTTCAACGTAATTAAACTCTTCTATATGGCCATAATATTTATCATCAAGAGCTAGCAAAGTACCATCGTGATGTACTTCTCCAAAAAACTCCACCAAACTTGCTAACGTAGCATCATCACTATTTTTAGCCACCATCCATGCTAAAGGTTCAGCCTTTTTGATCGTAAAACCAACGCTGATTTCAGGGTAATAACGACGGTTAACAGCTAAAGTATTACTGTCAATAATAGTGTAATCTATTTCATCATTCAGTAGTTTAGTGAGCAGTTCTTCACTGTCAAAATCATTGGTTTCAATCCAATTAAGATCTGGATTAACCAACTTAAGTGCTTGCAAATTTTCGGCGTGGCTTGAATTTGCCGTAACCATTAATTTACCGGATAAATCACTTAGCTTTCTTGGTCTGACATTTCCTTGTTTAAAGACTAACTTTTGACTAACTTTTTCATAACTTGGTGCAAAGCGAAAACGAGACAATCGCTTATCTGTAACCGACAAGCCCGCAGCAAGTAAATCTACTTCACCGGTATTCAATTTAATAAATAACTCATCGAGGCTGTAACTAGGTACAATTTTTAATTCAACATTAAGATAGTCTGCATATTTTTTTGCTAGCTCGTATTCATAACCTGCGTAGGTATTTACTTGGTTATCGCTTTGTAAATGAGAGTTTTTTAATTGACTAGCTTGAACATCATTGCCCTGCAAATAAAAGCTATTCGGCCCATATAGCGTACCGACACTGACATAACCACGTTCGATAATGCGGGCTAAGCTAGCTTGTTGGCTTTTCTCATTACAAGAAAAAAGCGCGGTTAACAAAAAGAGAGTGATCAATAAGCGTTGCAAACTTACCAAGCGAGGAAAGGCTGTTGTTGAAATAACTTTTTGATTAAAAATATTAAATTTCATAACTTAATTGTGGCGTGTATTCCCCTGTTAGCCAAGTACTTTTTTTATTGCTCATAATCCATGACAAATATTATGTAAAAATACATGCAAATCATGGGGCTTTAACGCTTACCAAAAGCAGAGATTTAAACTATAATACGCGCGAAATTTTCGCTTAGGCTAAATCTACTTTTTATCCTAAACAAAAACCCATACAAACTTGGTGATTAACCTATGACGACGTTGATAAAAAACCTTCGTGGCGCTCCTGCACTTTCTGACTTTAGAGTACAAAAATTATTGGCTCAATGTGAAGAATTAACACTACCTGTAACAGATATTTACGCAGAGTTTGCGCATTTCGCCAAGCTTAATCAAACACTGTCAGCTGACGAAGAACAGGTTTTACAAAAATTATTAACTTATGGTCCAACTATTGAAGAGCATGAACCACAAGGTCAGTTTTTATTAGTCACACCTCGCCCGGGTACTATTTCTCCGTGGTCTTCTAAATCAACCGATATTGCTCATAATTGTGGTTTAGCTAAAGTTGAACGTTTAGAGCGTGGCATGGCTTACTACATCACCCTTAGCGATAATGCTACCTTAACCGTTGAGCAAAAAGCGCAACTTAGCGCACTATTACACGATCGTATGATGGAAAGTGTGTTTAATGCTTTTGACGATGCACAGCAGTTATTTGCTAGCAGCGAACCGGGTAAACTAACCGCTATAGATATCGAAAATGGTGGCAAAAACGCATTAGTTCAAGCCAACATTGAATTAGGTTTAGCTCTTGCTGACGACGAAGTTAATTACTTATTTGAAAATTTTAGTAAATTAGGTCGCAATCCTCACGATATTGAACTCTACATGTTCGCTCAAGCCAACTCTGAGCATTGTCGTCATAAAATATTTAATGCCGACTGGACTATTGATGGCGAGAAGCAGCCTAAATCATTATTTAAAATGATCCGTAATACCCATGAGGTGAACCCTGACTTTGTCTTAAGTGCTTATAAAGATAACGCTGCGGTAATGGTGGGTAATAAAGGCGGACGTTTTTTCCCAAATCCAGAAACTAACGTTTATGGTTACAACCATGAAGACATTCAAATTTTAATGAAGGTTGAAACCCATAACCACCCTACCGCTATTTCTCCTTATCCGGGCGCAGCTACGGGTAGTGGCGGCGAAATTCGTGATGAAGGTGCAACAGGTATAGGCTCTAAACCCAAAGCAGGTTTAGTGGGCTTCTCTGTTTCTAACTTACGTATTCCCAATTTTGAACAACCTTGGGAAACAGATTTTGGTAAACCAAGTCGCATTGTTTCAGCCTTAGATATTATGATGGAAGGCCCTTTAGGCGGCGCAGCATTTAACAATGAATTTGGTCGCCCTGCTATTTTAGGCTATTTCCGAACTTACGAAGAGCAAGTTAACTCATTTAATGGTTCTGAAGTACGCGGCTATCACAAACCTATTATGCTCGCGGGCGGCTTAGGGAATATTCGTGATGAACACGTACAAAAAGGCGATATTGTTGTTGGCGCTAACTTAATCGCACTCGGTGGCCCTGCCATGAACATAGGTTTAGGTGGCGGCGCAGCCTCTTCTATGGCGTCTGGTCAATCAGCTGAAAATTTAGATTTTGCATCGGTACAACGTGAAAACCCTGAAATGGAGCGTCGTTGTCAAGAAGTTATCGACAAATGTTGGCAGTTAGGTGACAGCAACCCTATTTTATTTATTCACGATGTTGGCGCTGGCGGTTTATCAAACGCTTTCCCTGAATTAGTATCTGATGGCGGTCGCGGTGGTGTTTTTGAACTGCGCAATGTCCCTAATGATGAACGCAGCATGGCACCTCATGAGATTTGGTGTAATGAATCACAAGAACGTTATGTATTAGCTGTTTCAGACGAGCAACTAGCACAGTTTACTGAAATTTGTGCCCGTGAACGTGCACCGTTTGCCGTCGTTGGTCGCGCTACAGAAGAAGAGCAATTAACCGTTACTGATGAGCATTTTGCTAATGATGATGCGCTTAATACACCTATTGATTTACCTCTTGATGTTCTCTTAGGTAAAACACCTAAAATATTCAAAGATGTAAAAACAGCATCCGCAACGGGTGATGAACTTAACACCAAAGGCATTGATTTAGCTGATGCAGCTGAGCGTATTTTATCTTTACCTACTGTCGCAGAGAAAACCTTCCTTATTACCATCGGTGATCGCTCTGTAACGGGTATGGTTAATCGTGATCAAATGGTTGGCCCTTGGCAAGTGCCAGTGGCTGATTGTGGCGTTACCGCCTCAAGCTTAGACTCTTACCACGGTGAAGCTATGTCACTAGGCGAACGTACGCCAGTGGCTTTATTAAACTATGGTGCATCAGCGCGTTTAGCTGTAGCTGAATCGTTAATGAATATTGCCGGAACTGATATTGCTGGTTCTGACGGTGATAGGTTAAACCGTATTAAGCTTTCTGCCAACTGGATGTCGCCCGCAGGTCATCCCGGCGAAGATGCAGGTTTGTATGAAGCCGTAAAAGCCATTGGTGAAGAATTATGTCCGGCGCTTGGTTTAACCATTCCAGTGGGTAAAGACTCAATGTCAATGAAAACTCAGTGGCAAGAAAATGGCGAAGATAAATGTGTCACCTCACCTTTATCTCTCGTTATCACTGCTTTTGGCGCAGTTGAAGATATTCGCAAAACCGTCACGCCACAGTTACGTAACGATTTAGGCGCAACCAAACTTGTTGCTATTGATTTATCTAAAGGCAAAAATCGCTTAGGTGGCTCATGCTTAGCACAAGTTTATAAGCAACTGGGTAATGAAACGCCTGATGTTGACAGCCCAGAAGTATTAAAAGGCTTCTTCAACGCTATGCAAACATTAGTACGTGAAGAAAAACTGATTGCTTATCACGATATTTCTGATGGCGGTTTATTCACCACCGTTTGTGAAATGGCTTTTGCTGGTCACACCGGGGTTGATGTTGATTTATCCAATGTTCCTTCACAAGAAGCGGGCGATAACGTATCGGTTTTATTTAACGAAGAGCTAGGCGCGGTAATACAAATTCGTGAAAATGATATTGATGCCATTCACGCGATTTTAGCTGAACACGGTATATTAGATCACTGCACTGATATTGGTATGCTTAATAACGAAGATACCATTCGTTTTACCCGTGATGGTGAAACCATTTTAGAAAACTCTCGTACTTATTACCGCACCACGTGGGCACAAACCACTTATAAAATGCAATCATTGCGCGACAATCCTGCTTGTGCACAAGAAGAGCACGATGTTAAATTTGATACTGAAGATCCGGGGTTACAGGCTAAATTAAGCTTTGATATCAACGAAGATATTGTTGCTGATTTAATTGCTAAAGATGCTACTTCTAGTTCAGGGAAGAGTACAAACCCTCGTGTCGCAATTTTACGTGAGCAAGGCGTTAACTCACACGTTGAAATGGCTGCTGCTTTTGACCGTGCTGGTTTTGTTGCTGTTGATGTTCACATGTCCGATATTTTATCTGGCCGCGCCGACTTAGCTGATTTTAACGGTTTAGTGGCGTGTGGCGGTTTCTCATACGGTGATGTATTAGGTGCTGGTGAAGGTTGGGCAAAATCAATTTTATTTAATGAAAAAGCCCGTGCTATGTTCAAAGCTTTTTTTGAGCGTGAAGATACGTTCTCTCTTGGCGTTTGTAATGGCTGCCAAATGTTATCAAACCTAAAGGATATCATTCCGGGCAGCGAACATTGGCCACGTTTTGTACAAAATGAGTCAGAGCGTTTTGAAGCACGTTTCTCGTTAGTTGAAATTCAAGAAAGCCCTTCGGTATTGTTTAAAGGCATGGCTGGCTCTATGATGCCAATTGCGGTATCTCATGGTGAAGGGCGTACTGAGTTTAGCTCTGATGCAGCTATTGATGCCGCTAATAACTCAGGCACTGTTTCAATGCGCTATGTGAATAACTATGGTGATGTTACCGAGACTTACCCTGCTAACCCGAATGGTTCAGTCGACGGTATTACCGCACTAACAACTACCGATGGTCGCGTAACAATAATGATGCCACATCCTGAGCGTGTATTTAGAACGGTTGCTAATTCATGGCATCCTGATAGCTGGGGTGAAGATTCACCTTGGGTTCGTATGTTCCGTAATGCTCGTAAATTTATCGGCTAATCTTTTTGCTATTAATCCCAAATTCTTCGTCAGAAATACTCATTGACTAGCGTCAACTCCGTGTTTCTTCCTTGAGTTTGGGACAACTAGCTTCAAGATGATAGTCGATTAACAAATTAAATAAAAAAAGAGGCAATGATGAAATTTACCGATAGTCATTGCCACCTTGATTTTGCTGAGTTTAGCAGCAACCTCCCTGAACTACTTCAGCAATGCCAAGCAAAAAATATTCATCGACTGATTGTACCCGGTGTTAACCCTGAACATTGGCAACGGGTGTTATCTTTAGTTGATTTACCTAAAAAGAATCCTGATATAAATATTCAGATCGCCTGTGCTTTAGGTATCCACCCGTGGTTTTTAATTGTTAAAAATGAGACTGCCAACACAAGTCTTGATTTTCAAACGCAGCAACTTGAACAAGCCATTAACTTAAACCGTAATAACCTTGACGCTATTGGTGAATGTGGCATTGATGTTTTTAAAGCGAAAAAAAATACCGCTAGCGAAACTGCATTGAGTGATAATATTCAGCTGCAGCAAGACTTTTTTGAGATGCAGTTAAGCCTTGCTAAGCAAAATGACTTACCGGTGATTGTTCATCACTGTCAATCACATCAACTAATTCTACCGCTGCTAAAAAAACATCAACTTGCTAAAGCGGGTGTTATCCACGCTTTTTCTGGCAGTTATCAGCAAGCGAAAGACTATGTAGATTTAGGCTTTAAATTAGGCATAGGCGGCACAATTACTTACCCAAGAGCAAAAAAAACTATAAACGCAATTAAACGCTTGCCGTTATCAAGTTTGTTATTAGAAACCGATGCGCCGGCTATGCCACCTTCAGGTCAACAAGGTTTGAGCAATACACCATTAAATTTAATAGCTGTATTTAATGCGCTAGTTGCCATAAGAGATGAGCCTGCAGGCGTTATTGCCGCGCAAGTAGAAGCAAATGTTGAACAGTTATTTTTTAGCGCTTAATTTTCAATTGTAGCAGAACGCTGAGGCGCTCTAAAACCTTGACGACTAAAACGATTCAAGCCACGAGTGAGTAAAAAGCTAATCAAACCAGCAATAATAAGTAATAAGCGAAACAATGTTTGATTTTCTTCACTGTTTTTATCAAGTACAGACGTTAGATATGACTTCTCAACGGTTAAACGGACGTAACCAATTAATTTATCATGACGTATTTCGCCAATAAAAGGCACAAACCGTGCGCTTTTATCCAGAGTTTTCCTACTTTCATCAATGCCGAAAAGTGTTTTTATCGACGTATTTTCCGCGCCATTTATTTCAGATTTAAACAAAAGTAATCCGGTTTCATCATACAAATGTACCTGTTTAACAAAGTCCGTTTTAGTGAGGTTATTTAAATAAAATTGCAGCTGTGCATTACGTATTTTTTGACTAATTGACGATTTATTTTCCGTCAATAATACTGAAATACCGGCAATGGTTTGTTGTAAAAACTTGCTCGAAATATTGTTAAAGTGTTGCCCTAAAACTTGTGTGCTTTTTTCAGTATTGGCAACCCAGAATGTCATCAAAATAACGATAAGCAAAATAGCACTAACTAATTGCAGAATTTTATTATAAATTGACGATAATTTAGGGTATAAAGGCTGTTCTGATTGTTTCATCATAACTTTGCATGTTTACTTGAATATATAGCTACACATGCACTTATAATAGAGAGTTAACGTGCCTTTTTCTACTAATGAGTCCTTTTCGGCTAATATTTTACCTTTAACCCTTGAAGAATATTTTGCACAACATAAATTTCAAGGTGATTTACCTATTCACTTTTCGCTTAATGGTGATAACTTAGCTATAGGCACAGAAACAGTTACCACTGTTCAAACACTTGAATTAGTGGTTTTTTCTAATCTGTCTTTACATAAACTATTAGCACTGCAAAGCAACTGCCAGCTTAATATTGAAACATTACAAGCAATAAACAGTCGTAATAACCAAACTAGTTATCGCTTTCATGTTAGCACTGACAATTTTATTCAATCACGCAAAGCACTCGCTGACTTTACCCAAGCTGAAAATTTAGAAGCGGCTTTAATTAACAAGGCACCAAAACTGAATGAGCCGGGTTTGCTGGTTATGGATATGGACTCAACCACCATTGAAATTGAATGCATTGACGAAATAGCAAAACTTGCCGGTGTTGGCGAACAAGTAGCTGCGGTAACTGAGCTTGCGATGCAGGGGGAGTTAGATTTTGCCCAAAGCTTACATCAGCGAGTAGCTACATTAGAGAATGCCCCAGAGCAAATTCTTGCTGATGTTGCCAAGAATATTCCTTTAATGGCAGGGTTAGAAACTTTAATTGCTGAGCTTAAACAGTATAACTGGCGTATTGCAGTTGCCTCAGGCGGTTTTACTTATTTTGCCGACCACTTAAAAGACATGTTAGCCCTTGATGATACCTTCGCTAATGTTTTAGAAATTGTTGATGGCAAACTCACCGGAAAAGTATTAGGTGGTGTAGTTGATGCGCAAGTAAAAGCAGATTCATTACAGCTATTAGCTGAAAAATATCAAATACCGGCAGCGCAAACTGTTGCCATGGGCGACGGCGCTAATGATCTCGTAATGATGGCTGCTGCAAGTTTTGGTGTCGCCTTTCATGCAAAACCGATTGTATTAGCGCAAGCCGATAGTACTATTAATCAACAAGGGTTAGATTGTTTATTACATTGGTTGGCTTAGTATTGAGCTAGGTTTTAGGTTTTAGCTCTTCCTAGTACCTAGTTTCTATTCTCTTATCTCTACAAACCATGACTAAACAATATTTCATGGGTAATATCAAGGTATTGAATAACCGCAACAACGCTCATAATTTCTTGCTCTATTTGCTTGCTGCGATGAATAGCATAAGCGCTAATATAGCTTAACTCAGTATTTAAGTAGTCGATATCAGGCTGGTTGGTTCGTGAGATTTTTAACCGTAAACAGAAAAAACTGCCTTTTTCTAACGCCTGCTTAATAAAGTATTCTCTTAATTCTGGCGTGTTTAATTCACTATCAAATTTTACTCTAACCGACTTCTCAACTTGCTCAGTTTTATCTTCAATTGAAATAAATAGTATTTGCGTAATAGGCTCTTCATCAACAACTAATTTTTTCATAGCGTTTTCAAGAAAGTTATCTTTATATAGCTTGGTTATTATGGGATAAAAGTTATAGTAGTTATTTCTATCGCTCAACTTTTTCAACTGCTGTAAAAATTCATTGCCTTCATCATTACTAACGAGTGCTTCTATCTTGTAACGACTGCCGCTTGTTTGCACAACCAAGGTTGGAATTTGTATACTTTGCACATAATGCGCACGTAAGGCATCTCCTAAACCTGGCACTAATAAAGTATATTCATCGGCTTTTAATTTATTTTTATTTTTATTAATTAACAATTTAAAAAATGAGCGACCAACATGTTGATGATCTTTAACATGAACTCGTAAATTCAGTACCGTTTTTTTCTTATTAATTTTTACTATTTCATAAGGTAATTTATTTAAATCATAAGCTGAGGTTATTTTTTGCATGCTCGGTAAAGTGACATTGACAATTTCACCTGCCGCAAGTACCGCACTACTACTTAGTTCAACTTTTAGCCCTGAGATAGAAAAATCAACTGAGGCGCCTTGCCATTGCACTTTTTTACTTTCGAGTATTGTTGGCGTGCTAAAAATAAAACGCGGCTCTTGTCGTTGATTTTGATAAGTCACGCCAAGCTCTTCTACCCCAAGATTTTCTTTAACACGTTTATGGCCAAATTTCTTCAGCTTACTGATATCAATATCACTTGTAGAAAAATTTTGATACTGCTCAAGCCCCAATTGATGGGTTATATCACTGGCAACAACAGCAAAGGATAGTGATTTGATGCTCTCAATTACCTCATCTGATGGTGGCAAATTCATATACTGCTTTGTTTTTTCTTGAGTGTTAGACAAGGTAAAAGGGGAGAATATTTTTGAATCATCAATATCAAAATAAGTTAACTGTGTGACAGCAAATGAGCTTTTTTTAGCAGCAAAAGGTAAATAGGTTGACAAAAAATCATCACTTTCAGGTAATTGATCTTCATCGATTGTGTAAAAAAAATCTTTACCTTGATTTTGGTGGATAAAACTATAAACCAATAAAGGCTTTCCTTGCTTTTGCTTTTTTAGCAAACGTGTTAACCGTTCGGCATTTAGTAAAAACTGCAAATTGGAGCGATTTTCTTCATCTTGCCAATATTGAAATATACTCTGATTATTATTTGTTGTTAAAGCGTAGCGAGGCAACACTTTGTCATTAGACTGCTGAAAAAATACCGGCAATTCGCTTAATTTTGGCATTAAGTACTGCTCAAAAGATCGTGACTGTAGCGCTGAGATTGTATTGTCTAAATTAATTTTATAACGACGTTTATTACCTTGTATATAGCCAGCTAAAAACGTGGAAAAAGAGTCACTCTCTGATGCGTCAATACGCTGACAACCAACCAACTGTGTATTATCATCACTATGAATATTTTTTACTTGATAATGAAAAACATCATCTTTAGCAAATTGAAACTCTGCTTCAAGCCCTTTGAAAATAATAGTGATTTTCTGATCTATAAATAAGGGTTCTTTTCCTTTTATCCTAAATTTTAATCCTGTAACGCTAACATCAATGCTACTGACAGATTTTTGTTGTTCATTTTCTAAAACTATTGCCAAGGCTATAACATAGTTCATCCGTTCTTCTTTGCGATCATGGTATTGATTGAGCGGAAAAATAGTTACCGGATATTGAACTTTATCTTGCGTTTTTTTCGGTAGCGCTATCGCTTCTTCTTTAGCATCCTCTCTAGACTGACTAATTTTACTTTGTTCTTTTTGATAAATAACGCGAAAATTGTTTTCTGTATTTTTTACAGCCTCATAAACACCAAAGGTATAACCTTTATATTTTTCAACGTTTTCTTCAAAAACGCCAATGGCAACCTCATCTAAAAAATGACTTTGACCACTGTATTGAAATAACTGGCAGTCACCGTCAACTAGGCCACGCAAGTCAATAGAGCGATTACAAGCACCTGATAAACGTTTTAATTCCATTTTTAACAAAAATTTTTCTGTTTTAGGAATATTTTTAGTGCTTTGCGTAAACTTAATATCAAAAGTAGGCTTATTTACTTCGCCTCGAAAGTTATCAATTATTTTTTGATATTTTGAAAAGTCGGTAGTCATAAAATAATATTATTCTGCTCTTAATTGTTATTCTAATTTAAGTCTTATTTATGGTGTTAAGTTTAGGTATTAATGTGACATCAAATAGCATTATAATTTAAACCGTTTATTTTCAGCAATAGCTTTGCTGAACAATCGTTTACAACAAGCAATTATTACGCCACAAACTAAGGTTATTTAAAGGAAATATATGTCAAAAGCGTCAAAATTAACGTTTTTCTGCACTGATTGTGGAATGAATTATCCTCGTTGGCAAGGACAATGCCGTTGTGGTGCTTGGAATACTTTAGCCGAAATGAAAATTTCAGCTAATCAAAACAAAAAATCGGTAGCTAGCAACACATCCGCTGGAGGTTATGCTGGTGGGGTTGGCGGTGGTTCAAAAAAAATCAATGAGATTACATCGACTGAAGCAGAAAAGCAGTTAACCGGCATTGGTGAGCTTGATCGTGTTTTATCTGGTGGCGTAACGACAGGCTCAGTCAATATCATCTCTGGTGACCCCGGCGCAGGTAAAACTACGCTTCTTTCTGATTTAGTTGCCAGAATGTCAAAAACAACTGCATCACTCTATTGTACTGCGGAAGAGTCACTGTCTCAGTTTAAAAATAGAGTGAAACGCTTAAAGCTTGATTATAACGAAGAGGCACTTTATTTATTATCTGAAACCAGTGTTGAAGCGATCATCGAGGAGTTAGCGGCTAAAAACATAAAGTTTGCCGTTATCGACTCTATTCAGGCGGTTGTCACTGAGTATGCCAATGGTAGTCCCGGCTCACCGTCGCAAGTAAAAAGTGCCGCTCAATCGTTAACGCAATATTGTAAACAAAATGACGTTACCATGTTCATTATTGCCCACGTTAATAAAAATAATGAAATTGCGGGGCCACAAACTTTAGTACATATTGTTGATGCACTTTTACATATAGATACTAACGACGGACAAATTCGGACCTTAAGGGCAAATAAAAACCGTTTTGGTGACATAGATACCGTTGGTATTTTTAAAATGTGCGAGCGGGGTATGCTCAGTGTTGATAACCCAAGTGAAATATTTTTGTCTGGCTCAAGCACTGAATCACCCGGATCTACTATAACTTGTATTCGAAAAGGTAATAGAAATTTATTGCTAGAAATTCAGTGTCTTACTACAGAGACAGAGGCAGAGTTTCCACAACGTGTGTGTGTAGGCTTAAACATGAATCGCATTAAAATGTTAACAGGAATACTGCGAAAACATACCAAAACAAAAATATTTCATGACACTTTTTTTAACATTGTGGGCGGGCTAAAAATTGATGAGTCAGAAACTTGTATTGATTTAGCGCTGGTTACAGCATTACTGAGTAGCTTAAATGACTTTGTCATTCCTCGAACCACCTGCATCATGGGAGAACTAAGCTTAAACGGTGATGTTCGGCCAATTGATAGTGGTGTACCAAGGGTAAAAGAAGCCGCGCAGCATGGTTTCACCGAAATTTTTATTCCCTTTCGTAATTATCACAAATCTATGGAAGGCTTGGGCGCTACAATTAACCCTGTGAAAACAATTCATGATTTACTCGCTTTAATAAAATAATGGCGTAATTTACTATTCATTTATCTAGAAGCTTGCATTGATTTACCGCTTTAAAGATAATGCCTTATTATGAAGTTTTACTAAGATAAATAACACTCGCCCCTATTTTTACTAAAAGAGAACGCTCACTTTCCCATGAAGAAATTTTTCACAAAAGCACTAATTACACTAAGCTGCACACTCTTAATTCATAGCACAGCTAACGCAGAGCAATTATCAATAGAGCGTATCTACAGTTCGCCTTCTTTAAATGGGCAAACGCCAAAATCGTTAACAATGTCCCCTGATGGCAGTCGAGTTACCTATTTACAGGGCAAAAGTGACAACCTTAATCGTTATGATTTATGGGAATACAATTTAACAAGCAAAGAAAACAAACTCTTAGTAGACTCACAAGCACTCTTTAGTGGCACAGAAGTGCTTTCAGACGAAGAAAAAGCACGCCGAGAGCGGCAACGTATCTATGGTTTTGGCATCATGGAGTATAAATTTTCTAACGATGGCAGCGCGTTATTATTCCCTCTCAACGGCGATATTTACTATTACCACATTGCCACTAAAACCGCTAAACGTTTAACACAAACAGCGGCCTTTGAAACTGATGCTAAGTTTTCGCCTAAAGGCAACTATGTTTCTTTTATTCGTGAGCAAAACATTTTTGTCTTAAATATTGAAAGTGGTAAAGAAACACAACTCACTGACGATGGTGGCAGTAATAATATTAAAAATGGCATGAGCGAGTTTGTTGCCCAAGAAGAAATGGACAGAATGACTGGCTACTGGTGGGCACCTAATGAAAAGCATATTGCTTTTTTGAGAGTTGACGAAACACCGGTTAAAACCGTTATTCGTAATGAAATTTATGCTGAAAAAATTGAGTTAATACAGCAACGTTATCCTGCAACGGGCACAAGCAACGTTGTTATTCAATTAGCCGTTACCGACATAAAAGGAAAAAAGGTACGTTTTGTCGAGCTTGATGAAGCGTCAGGCGACAACAAAAATGACTTTTATCTACCGCGCGTTAAGTGGTTCCCCAATAGCAAAAATTTATCTTATCAATGGCAAAGTCGTGATCAAAAAACCTTAAAACTAAAAAGCTATAACTTGAAAAAACGCAAACAAAAAACGTTAATAACTGAACAATCTGACCATTGGATAAATCTACATCATGATCTGATTTTTTTAGCTGATAGTCAGTCTTTTATTTGGGCATCTGAGCGTGATGGCTTTAAGCACTTATACCATTTTGCCAATGACGGTAAGTTAATTAGCCAACTTACCAAAGGTGACTGGGTCGTTGATGAAATTAAACAAGTTGATGAAGAAAAAGGCGTTATCTATTTTACTGGTCGTGCCGACACCCCATTAGAGCGTCATTTATATCGTGTACCTTTAGCTGGAAAATCTCCAGAACATGTCGCAAGAATAAGCAAACGTAACGGTTTTCATAGCATTAACTTCAGTAAAAATAGCGCAACTTATCTTGATAGCTTCTCCAATATAAATACCCCAAAGCAAGTAAGTCTGCATAAAGCCGATGGCGAGCATATAACTTGGTTAGCTGAAAATAATATTGATGAGCGCCATCCAATCAGCCCTTACTTTAAAGAGTTAATTCAACCTAAATTTGGTACCTTAACGTCTGATGATGGTAAGGCAACCCTTTTTTACAAGCTTTATAAACCTAAAAACATGGAGCCAAGCAAAAAATATCCGGTAATTGTTAACGTATATGGTGGTCCTCATGCGCAAAAAGTTCGAAATATTTGGCAAGGCGCTGACTTTACACAATATATGTTACAACAAGGTTACGTGGTTTTTCAACTTGATAATCGTGGCTCTAATTACCGAGGTACCGCTTTTGAATTCCCTATTTACGAAACACTAGGCAAAATAGAGATTGAAGATCAAATATCAGGGGTTAAATACTTACATACATTACCCTTTGTCGATAAAGAACGTATTGGCATTTATGGTCATTCCTACGGTGGTTACATGGCATTGATGGCAATGTTCAACGCTGGAGATTACTTTAAAGCCGGCGTTAGTGGCGCTCCCGTGACTGACTGGTTACTGTATGATACCCATTATACTGAACGGTATTTAAATCACCCTAAGGTGAATGCTGATGGTTATGAAAAATCCAGTGTATTTCCTTATATTTCAGGCTTAAATGGCCCATTAATGGTTTATCATGGCATGGCTGATGATAATGTACTTTTTACCAATACCACTAAGTTAATCAAAGCACTGCAAGATGAAAACAAGCAGTTTGAACTAATGACTTACCCGGGTAGCAAGCACAGTATGCGTGGCAAGAAAGTGAAAATGCATTTGAATAATACCATTATGAGCTTTTTTGACAGGCACTTTAAACCGTAGGCGGGATTTTAATCGCGCAGGTAGCCAACACCACAAGATAAAAGCGCGAACAAGTTTCCGCCTACGAGCTATTCTCATATCATAGCCGGGATTTTAATCGCGCAGATAGCCAACACCACAAGATATAAGCGCGAACAAGTTCCCGCCTACGAGCTATTCTCATATCATAGCCGGGATTTTAATCGCGCAGATAGCCAACACCACAAGATATAAGCGCGAACAAGTTCTCGCCTACGAGCTATTCTCATATCATAGTCGGGATTTTAATCGCGCAGGTAGCCAACACCACAAGATAAAAGCGCGAACAAGTTTCCGCTTACATTATTCCGGTTCATAATCCAAATTAGCTGATAACCAACGTTCCGCCTGTTCAATGGTCATGCCTTTGCGTGCTGCATAATCAAGTACTTGATCTTTGGCGAGCTTAGCAACAGCGAAATATTTAGAATCAGGATGCGCAAAGTACCAGCCACTAACCGCAGCGCCTGGCCACATTGCATAACTTGAAGTTAGCTCCATACCAATATTTTCTTCAACATTAAGCAATTCCCAAAGCAAACCTTTTTCGGTATGTTCAGGGCAAGCAGGATAACCTGGTGCTGGGCGTATGCCTTGATAGCTTTCGCGAATTAAAGCATCATTATCTAAGTTCTCATCGGCTGCATAACCCCAGTATTCTTTACGCACTTTTTCATGTAAATACTCTGCACTTGCCTCAGCTAATCTATCGGCAACGGCTTTTAATAAAATACTGTTATAAGCATCGTGAGCCGCGTCATGCACTTTTACTAATTCGTCAACACCAAAACCTGACGATACTGCAAAAGCACCAACATAGTCTGCTATGCCTGACGCTTTATCTGCAACATAGTCCGATAAACAACGATTAAACTGCCCTGTCGGCTTTTTACTTTGTTGTCGTAATTGGTGAAGTTTTATTCGCTGCTCATTACGTGATTCATCCGTGTAAACCGAAATATCATCGCCATCGCGATTTGCAGGGAATAGACCAAACACAGCTTTTGCAGTGATTTTTTTATTGTTAATAACATCATCTAGCATGGCATTGGCATCATTAAAAAGCTTAGTTGCCTCTCCACCAATGACTTCATGCTTTAAGATTAACGGATACTTACCTGAGAGCTGCCACGTCATAAAAAATGGCGTCCAATCAATATACTTACGCACTTCATTTAAATCTAGCTCATCAAGTACAGTTATCCCCAATTTATTGGGTTTTTTCACAGTATAATTTTCAAAACTGATAGGAGCGCTATTAGCTCGTGCCTGCTCAATTGTAATTAAACTAGAGCGAGGACCTTTTTTATAGTGACGAGCACGAACACGCTCATATTCTTCCTTTGTACTAGCAAAGAACTTAGCTTTATGTTCGGCTGACAGCAAATTACTGACCACTGAAACTGCACGCGAAGCATTAGAAACATACACTACAGGATGATCATATTGCGGCTCAATTTTCACCGCTGTATGAGCTTTAGAAGTTGTTGCTCCGCCAATAAGTAACGGCAATTCAAAGCCTTGGCGTTTCATTTCTTTGGCAACATGTACCATTTCATCAAGGGATGGTGTAATAAGACCAGATAAACCGATCACATCAACGTTTTCTTCTTTAGCAACACGCAAAATATCTTCACAAGACACCATGACACCCAGATCAATAATGTCATAGTTATTACATTGCAGCACTACGCCAACAATATTTTTACCAATATCGTGAACGTCACCTTTTACTGTTGCTAGCAACACTTTACCGTTTGAGCTAGCCTCTGTTTTTTCTGCTTCAATAAAAGGGTTTAAGTAAGCTACTGCTTGTTTCATCACTCGCGCAGACTTAACCACTTGCGGCAAGAACATCTCCCCTGCACCAAACAAATCACCAACAACATTCATGCCATCCATTAATGGCCCTTCAATAACATCAAGGGGCCTGTCGGCAGCTAAACGCGCTTCTTCAGTATCTTCAACAATATATTCATTAATACCTTTTACCAAAGAATGTGCTAACCGTTCGTTAATGGGAAGTTCACGCCAAGCGAGATCTGTTTTACTATTTTGGTTACCTGCCTGACCACGATATTGCTCGGCAATTTCAAGTAGACGTTCTGTAGCACCATCATCACTATTTTGAATAACATCTTCAACGGCAAGGCGTAAATCGTCAGGAATATCAGAATAAATGGCTAATTGCCCTGCGTTAACAATGCCCATATCCATGCCATTCTTAATGGCGTGATATAAAAATACCGCATGTATTGCTTCACGTACTGGGTTATTACCACGAAAAGAGAAAGAAACATTGGAAACACCACCGGAGATCA
>Ga0316205_10000936_pt1 | contig 42356 bp, 59 predicted proteins | sample 3monthpyrite_MG_FD_204941 | JGI IMG/M metagenome (GOLD analysis project Ga0316205, IMG submission 204941) | Microbial mat bacterial communities from mineral coupon in-situ incubated in ocean water Damariscotta River, Maine, United States -... | ecosystem: Environmental > Aquatic > Marine >...
AAACAAATGTTAGTGAGGCAACTTTTGCCGACATGGTTGTTAGTTTGTATGCGTGCAACATTAAAGAAGTTGATCGCACAATAAAATTTCATATGAATGGCGATGCCTACAATGATATGCGCGCCAATGCACAAATTTTGCGCCGGTTCTTTAATGGTGAAACGCGTTTACCCTGCGAGATTGAAGAGTCAATCGTATTGGCGTTACCCGTTCCATGGCGTGAAAGCCTGCTGCAGGATTTAAGTGCACGTTACGGGCTGCTACCCACGCCGATACCATCGGAGAGTGATTGTGATATTGAGAATGCCGGCGATTTATTTAAAGAGTTTGGCGAGGCGCTGCAAGCCCTTAGCCCATTATTGGTTGATGGCCGGATTGATAAAACAGATTTGCCGCACGCCGATAAATTCTTAAAAGAAGCAAACGATGTAATGGGTTTACTAACCAGCCTAACCATTAAGGTGGGCGACTTAAAAAGAGAGAGCAATATTAAAGTTGTTCAGTTTAAGAAAACATAAAAAAGCGCTTAACGGTTGCACCCGTTAAACGCGTGTATTACACAAAATCAGTATCGATGCATAACACAGAGGGAATATTACATGGCAATTACAGTTGAAGCAAATCGAATTGCGCTTGAAAGAAAGATGCCGTTATCGAAATTAGAAATAACCGTATGGCAACGTTGGTATAAAGGCCGATCGATGTTTTATATTATGGAAATGCAAGGCAGAAACAGCGCGCCGTTTTACCTGGTAAAAAAAGGTGCGCGCCATGGGTGAGGTTACGGCATTAAAAATAAAAACAATTACTTTACCGGGTGATATGTTGGTAATTGCAACTAATTTTTTAAACCAATTGGTTGCTAGAAATTACGCTAAAAATACGGTTGCATCGTACCGGCATGATTTAGAGCAATTTATCGGTTATTGCACACAACACGATATTTTATTGGTGCAGATTGTAACAACCAATGTATTAGATGATTTTATTAATGCATTACTGCAAGGCGAACAAGTAAAGCCTATTACCGCACGCCGTAAAACCGCCACATTACGTGAGTACTTTAAATACTGCAAAAGCCGCGGGCTTATTAAAGTGTTGCCGACCGATGGTATGGCAAAAATAAAAGTACGTAACTCGGTTGTTATCGCGCCAACCGAAAACGAATTATTAAAAGTGATTGAGCATATTGATATCACCACGCCGATGGGGTTGCGTGATCGCGCTATGATATATTTAATGTTTGATGCTGGCCTGCGTTGCAGTTCAGTTTGTAGTATTGATATTTTTAACCCTCAAAATCCACCCAGTAATACGACATGGCCAAGTGGTGTTGTGACGTTTACAAACAAGGGTGGTGATATTGAAGAAAACCCCATTAGTGCCACCACCTTGCTCTATATAAAAGATTGGTTAGCCGTGCGACATAATTTTGTTGCCAAAGGCAAGCCGCCAACGAGCGCCATGTTTATTGGCCACGGCCGTGGCCGTATATCTCGCCGTGGGTTTTTAGCGCGGGTTAAATTTCATGGGGCGAATGCAGGTATGCCGCATTTACACCCGCACTTATTTAGACACCGACGTGCGGTAGATGTAATGACAAACTTGGGTGTACACCACGCGCAACATTTATTAAAGCATGCCAACCCAGCCACTACGATGGCTGTATATGGCGGGCATTCTAGCGTGCAAATGCGCAATGATTTACGCAGTAAGTGCGCGTTAGGGGTGGCGGTATGAAGTTAACGATTAACACAAATGATTTACGTAACGTTGTTAATAATACGGTTATCAACTCAAAATCAACCTTAGATGTTTTGCAGCATGCTTTATTTGAAGTGTGTGGCAATAAAGCGTTGGCCCATATAAGCGTTAGCACAAGCAATGAAGTTGAAACGCTAACGACTTATATAGAGGGTGTGTGCAATAAAGAAACCGCTGCGTTTACGGCAAGTGTACAACAATTAAAGGCCGCGTTATTTGGCATTGACGATGAAAGTGTGGTTTTAAATTTAAGTGAACGGCAGCTTTCATTAATTATTGGCCGACGTAAATATAAAATTCAAACGTTGCCGGCTAATATTTTCCCAAAATCCAATGACGATAACGAAGAAAAAAAGCAAATGGATATTGCGGCATTGCGTGAAGGGCTGCAGTCGACTCAATATTGTCGCGATAAAACGAATGATTTAACCATATATAGCGGCATATGTTTCGATGTTGATCATGTTGTGGCGCTTGATGGTAGGCGTTGTGCGGTATCGCCATGCCGTACCGGCTTGGAAAACACTATTGTTATCCCCGGTCAAGCTGTGTCCAGTATATTGAAAAACCTAATTGATGGTTGTAATTTTTTCGTTCAATCCATTGGTGAAACGGTTATTGGGGTTCGGTTTGCAACCGATGCATTTAGTTTAACCGTTAGGACGCGCACTGAAACATACCCAAACTGGAAAGCGGCACTCATTGATATTGATAAGGCTGATATTCATACCGTTTTTAATGGCAATAATTTAGCAAGCGCGATTAAAAGAGTAACGCCATTTTCATTAAAAAACATTGACGGCAAAAAGTGGCAGCGTATCGCCGTTGCTAGTGGCGAGAATAAACTTGCAATCACTTGCCTTGACGGCTCCGCTGATGATTACGCCGAATGTATTAACGCCGATGAATTTAACCTTGAGATAAACGCGATGTATCTAACGGATATGTTGGCGGCGTGTGGGCAAAACGAGATTACATGGCACGCTAACAGTGCGGAAAGATTGCAGGCGTTTACGTCAAAAGATAGCGTGGCAACCCATTTTATTATGCCAATGGGTGCAGAGGCATAATGCAGCGCCAATGCCCCCGTTGCGGCTTAATGAACGCATTACAGCGTGCAACATGTTCATCATGTTTAACGCCGTTACGCCAAAAACGTTTTCATATGGATAGAAATAAAATTACATATATTCATGTACTTAAAAATAGGAAAGGTTTAACCGATGAATTCTATCGCTTACGGTTAAATGCGTTGGGTGTTAATTCATGTAAAGAATTAAAGGCTGCCACATATTATAAATTTATTAACGGCTTAAAGGCTTTACCCGATGCAGCATGAACTTACGCGTGAATTAGCACCGCCATGGGTTAACTATATAGGGCAACAACCGTGGGGCACCTGGTATGGCTTTAATAAAAAGCCGATTAAACCAAAATTAAAAATGCCACGCTCGGCATTGCAAGAAATTGAGAGCGGGTGGTGCAGTGATGGCCGGCGCATTATTTTACAAAACGATAAAGCCAATGTTTATTGGTATAGAACTTTAAAGGAAATTTAAACATGACAACTGAAATAAAAAAACATATAGATAAACTTGGGTTTAAATGCACTGACAAAGTAACGGGGTTTTCGGGTGTTATAACCACAGTCGGGTTTGATCTATATGGGTGTGTGCAGGCTCTAGTTAATCCCGGCGTTAACGAAAATGGTAAACCATATGATTTAGTTTGGTTTGATATAGCAAGACTTAAAATAACCAATAAAAAACCAGTAATGGAAATACCGAACTTTGATTGTGGAGATATCGCAAAAGGATTAAAGGGCCCTTCTGATAAACCAAGCAATGGTAAATCATAATGGCGCGTGGCGTAAACAAGGTAATTTTAATTGGCAATTTAGGTAAAGAGCCTGAGTCTCGAAACACGGCGGCCGGCCAAATGGTAACAACGATTTCTTTGGCTACGTCTGAAAGCTGGAAAGATAAAAACACCGGCGAACAAGTTGATAAAACCGAATGGCATCGCGTGGTATTTTTTAGGCGATTGGCCGAAGTTGTAAGCCAGTACCTTAAAAAAGGCTCTAAAATTTTTATCGAAGGGAAATTGCAAACACGTAAATGGCAAGACCAAGACGGTAAGGATCGTTACACCACTGAAATTGTAGCTAATGAAATGCAAATGTTAGATACAAAAAATAGTGGGGCAGCGCAGGGCGGTAGCGCACAGCAGTACGCGCAACAAAGCGGCAGTGCCCCGGCTATGAGTGGTGGCGATTTTGACGATGATATTTCATTCTGATTGATATAATAAGGAAATTAAAATGACAGCAATAAATTATCATTTAGACGAATTAGAAATTGCTAAGAACAAAGATGATGTTAGCCACATCAACCCAGTTTTTAGCGATAGCGATAAAATCATTTTGGATATTGGGTGTGGTATTGGGCAAACATTTATTGCAATCGATCCAGTCGATAAAATGTGTGTCGGTATTGATATAGACGAGGATTCGATTCGGTACGGCATTGAACATTATGGCGATAAAATTCAGTTTATTTATTCCAATGCGAAAAAAATTCCGCTACCGGCGAACTTATGTGACTTCATTTATTCTCGCGTGGCGTTACCGTACACGAACATACCTAAAACACTTAACGAAATTAAACGCGTACTTAAAGATGATGGTCGCGTTTGGTTTACGCTGCACAAAAAGCAAACCGCTATCGATAACATTAAATTAACCATTAAAAAACGAAGCCCTAAAGAGTTTGCGCGTAACATTTATGTTTATGTTAACGGTTACATTTTGAAATACTTTCATAAATCACTTCCATTTTTAAATGGTGAGCATGAAAGCTGGCAAGATGCGGTTAGCTTCAAAAAGCTGATGGTTAAGAAAGGTTTTGATGTTGATGTTACTGAAACGGATGAACACATGATTGCCGAAGGGTATGTTCACTCATTGCCAGTGCAATCTAATTAGCTTCAAAATTGAGGTGATAGTTAGTGTGAGTAAAAAACAAAGAATTAAAGCTTTTAATATGATAAGGCACACATGTGGATTCATTATCAGCGCTGATTTAGAAATATGTTCGTTCTGCAATAAATATGTTAGGCAATTAGAGCTGTTTGGCAAGATGGTTAAGCCCGAACATTTAAATTAATAAAAAATTTACCTACATATAAAACATATGCAATTTTAGAGGATAGCTTTTTGAAAAACAAACTGATCGACTTAAACAACCATCTATTTGCGGAAATTGAGCGACTAAATGATGAAGATCTAAACGGCGATAAACTTAAACAAGAAATTGAACGCTCTAAAGCTATGGCCAATGTTGCTAAGAATATAATTGATAATGGCAAGTTAGCTTTAGCAGCGAAAGTTGAACTGGGTAATATGACGCCAGGAAAAGTGCCTGCTATGTTTGAGATTGAAAAAAAATGAGCCGCCAATATTTTGATATACATGTTCAATTTTTACGGGAAAATTATCCATCATTGCCTCGATCTGAATTAGCTGTAGCGTTTAATGCTAAATTCAATACCAGTAAAACAGCGGGACAGCTCGCATCATTATGTAAACGCATGAAAATAAAATCTGGTCGAACCGGGCGATGGCAAAAAGGCAACGTGCCATGGTGTGCCGGCACTAAAGGTTTATTGAAGAGCAATTCGACATCACTTAAAAAAGCGTTAGTTCCCCATAATGTTTTGCCGATCGGCACAGAGCGTATTGATGATGACGGTTATATTTTAATTAAGACTGGAAAGCCAAGCCCCTACAACGAGCAACGCACTCGATTTAGGCATAAGCATCTCGAAGTATGGGAAGAGGTTAATAAAATGAAAATTCCTAAAGGTATGGCGGTATCTTTTCTTGATGGCAACAAACTTAATTGCGAACCAGAAAATCTTGAGCTAATAACTAAAGCCGAATTGCTTTACCGTAATCAGCATGGGTATAACAACTTACCTAAAGAATTAAAACCGAATATGCGCGCCTTAGCAAAATTAGAAGTCTCGCGGTTTTTACTTGAGAAAAAAATATAAAGTTAATATGAAACATTGGCAGGTGTAAAAATGGATCTACTAAATAAAAATTTAGCTGTAATACAAAATATGAGTGACGATCAAATATTGAAAAACATACACTTCAATAAGATGCCAGAATTAATGGAGCCCACTGAGTTTTTTATTCATCAACTGCATACCAGGCTAGATGAAGGTGTAAATAATTGCTTTATTAATGATGGGGAAAAAGAAGATTACGACGATGAAATAATGAATTTAGAAAGTCGCATTGATGAATATAAAGAGAGTATTAGCGAGGCAATAGCGGAACTAAGGCTTTTAAAAGTGAGGTTTACGCCGGTTGAGCCAGATGATTTTCATAAAAAAATTGATAATATTATTCATGCTTTAGGTGCGACAACTTAGTGAGTCTTTCAAATATTTTTTTGTCGATAGAAGCTAATAATGGCAAACGAAATTGATAGCGGGCTCGATGCACTGGCGGCAATACGATTACCTGGCGAAGCTTTTACAACAACGCAAATTGCCCATGCATGCAAATGCAAACGACGGGTTATTTATGATATTGAAGTTAGAGCGATAAATAAATTACGTGAAAAAATGAGGTCAACGAAACTAAGTGATTATATTGACGGATGATACGCTGGGGTGTACATGAGGATATCAGTTAAAAAAAATGATCCGGGGTTTAGCCCTGATCATTATCTTTACGTGGTTTATTTTAATGAGCAATTATTAAATAATTGTTTTACAGCTGATACCAAACTTAATAAAGCATGGGTTTATTTGGTTGATGAAAATAATAATTTTATATTAGATGAAAACGGCAAAGTTCAAACCACATACTTATGTGGTGATATTAGAATAATTAAACAGAGTGGTATCGCGGGTGCAGCTTAATCGCCTTACGCATCATTGCCATATCAACACCCAAATAAAGGGTGGTTGTTTTAATATTTTTATGGCCAAGCATCATTTGAATGGCGCGCAAATCACAACCGTTAGCCAACATATGCGTTGCCATGCTGGCACGCAACATGTGTGGATAAAAGCCGGTCCACGGTTTGTTGTTAGCCGTAAATTGTATTTTTTCAAAACCAGCGCCACATCCCAGTGCTTTGCGTGCATATCGATTAACGATATCCCAAACCGTTTTACCACCTCTAAATTGCTTACCTTTAATAGTGACGAACAAATCAAGTTTTTTACCGGGCTTAAAGCTACGACGCACAAAAATCCATTGCTGTACCAGTTTAACCATTTCCTGAGAGCACGGCACATAGCGATCAATGCCGCCTTTTCCCTGGTAAACATATACGCGACCATCATCAAAAACAGCGCCCATACTCAAGCTAGCAAGCTCGCTAGCACGCAAACCCGTTTCATACAGCAAACGTATAATAACGTGGTCACGAAAGCCCATAGGTGTTGCAAGATCTGGTGCCGCCAACAATTGGCCAACTTGGTATTCATCAAAAAAACGCACAATATTTTTAGCTTTATTGCGCGTACTTTTTGGCCACACACTAACAAAATCAATTGGACAAAAATCCGATTCATGGGCCCAACGGTAAAAACTACGCAATGCAGAAAACTCACGATTAAGAGTAGCCGCCGACATCTCACGGCGATTACGCAACCAAACAAAAATGGATTCTTTGCATGGGTGTAATAAATTATCAGTTACAGAAAGCCACCGTAAAATTACCGCAAGATAATCGTCGGCCGTTTTTTGTGACTTTCCACACTCAAGATAAAATCTATATTTCTTTAATAATGAGCGCTCAAATTCTGGCATTTTATTCGCTGGAACGCGCTCAAAAGGAACGCAATCAAATGTACTATAACGCTGTTTTCGTAACGGTAGCCCCATATTCACACCCCAAAATAACAAGCCAAATTATTGATTTATATAGTATTTTATATGGTAAATATGCAATTTTACATAATATACATTCTTTCCGAGCCTTACTTCATACTGTAAGTTTCTGTTTTTTATATACTTTATACTATACCCTACCAATAACGATTGTTATAGTCCAACCATCTAAATCAGTTGCCACTAATCAGGCGGTAACGAATGCTTTATAAAGCATGCTTACCGGCGGCAGCCATATCAAATAAAGAGTTAAACGACACTGATCGACGTGTGTTATTAGGTTTATCGGTTCACGAAAAAAATGGAAAAGTGGAGGTTAGCCGCGACCAACTTAGCCATGTTACAGGGCTATTGCCGCGCAATATTTCACGTGCCACAACAAAATTACAACTACGTAATTGGATAATAAAAGCAGGCAGTACACACCAAGTAACCTACTTTATTAACTGGAATTGGCCAGAAAAACTTGACATGTTGGTGCCTAAATCAGGCACCAACAGCGACAAGTTAGGGATCGATTCAGGCACCAACACAAAAATGTTAGTGCCTAAATCAGGCGCCAATAGCGACAAGTTAGGGATCGATTCAGGCACCAACACAAAAATATTAGTGCCTAAATCAAGCACCAATAGCGACAAGTTAGGGATCGATTCAGGCACCAACACAAAAATGTTAGTGCCTAAATCAGGCACCAACAGCGACAAGTTAGGGATCGATTCAGGCACCAACACAAAAATGTTAGTGCCTAAATCAGGCACCAACAGCGACAAGTTAGGGATCGATTCAGGCACCAACGAACCAGAAAACAATAACTTATGGGAGCAGGGCGGCACCCATATATATATTAATAATATATATATTAATAAACAGATATATATAAATACTATTACACGTGAAAATGTTTTTAACTTCATTGCTCACTACAAACTAAAAATTCCTAAACAACACAAATCTGGGTTTAATTCGGCGATTGAATTGTGGATAAAAGAAAATGTAAGTCACGTGGTTTTTCATGGTGCATGCAAAAGAGCCGAGAAGCACGCAACGAATAAATTTATAAATCCCAACTACATGGAAATGTTGATTAACTCAGAAAAAGAATCATTGGAGGCGCAGCAAAATGATACCAATACAAAAGATTTTACCGAGGCAAGCAACTACGATGATGCAACAAGCTGGTGATAACAATATGCATGCCTTAACACCGGAGCAATTAGAGTCATATCATAATGAAGAACGTAAAAAGCACGCATTAGAAATGAAAAAACGTAAAAGTAATTCGGTTGTTGAAATGTTTAATCATTCAGGTATACCATTGCGTCATCAACAATGCGGCTTTAATAATTTTATTATTGACTCAGATGATAAGAAAAAAGCGTTTAACATTACGCAAGGGTATATTAATAATTTCAATGAAAACTATAGATTGGGTCGAGGGTTATTAATGTTGGGGCCACCTGGAACAGGAAAGACTCATTTGGCTGCAGCAATTTGTAAGGATGCGATTCGACAAGATTACACTGCATTATTTACTGGCACGCTCGATGCCATCCAGATAATCAAACAATCATACGAAAAAAACTCTGGTTACTCGGAACGTGAGGCCATTAATAAATTTGTTGTTAATGATTTATTGGTGCTCGATGAAGTTGGTGTGCAGCATCAAACGGATGCCGAGCGCGTTTACTTGAGTGAAATAATAAATAAACGTTATGAACACATGAAGCCAACAATTTTACTATCAAATTTAAATGTTGGTGAGTTAACAAAATGTGTAGGGCAACGAATTATCGATCGTATGCGACATGTAAATGAAATAGTAGTATTCAACTGGCAAAGTCATCGAGGTAATAAATTATGAGTTTATCATGTAGTTGTGATTATGATTATGATCCTGAACCAGGGATGATCATTTGGTATAGCCCAAATGATTATTCATTACTAACAACAACGAAACGCAAAAGGTGTTGCAGTTGTAATGAGTTAATTGACAAAGGAAGTATTAGCACATCATTCGAGAGATATAAGATTCCTGATAGTGAAATAGAGGAAAGCATTTATGGTGAAGGTGGGGAGATCCCTATGGCAAGCAAGTACATGTGCGAGCGTTGTTCAGATTTATATTTTTCAATTAATGAACTAGGTTTTTGTATCAACCTTGATGATGATATGAGAGATTTGGTAAAGGAATACAAGCGTGATTATGTTGGTTAATATGAATAAATTAAAAAGGTTAAGTGCGATTATTGTTTCTTTTTCTCTTAAGTTGAAACGCAACCCTAGTTGTGTTGGTTTATCTAATCAACCTAACACTGCTCTGAGAGTTATACGCAGCAATGCAGACACCGAACTCACTACGCGCTATAGAAATAAATTCTGTCTTACGCTAAAAAAACTAAACCGTAGCGGCGGTGTTAATGGTAAGCACGGTGCTCGCAACACCGCATGGCCATTAGCTCTAATTGTTTTGTTGGGGTGGGTACTGAATGCGACCCCACCCCCCATGCAAAGCTCAGATATTTTTAGTCACTCGCGCACCCTATGTGAGCCTAAAAAATGGGGCCATGTTTTGTTATTCCCGAAAGGGGGGGCGCGGGGGGGATTTTTCGCGTGAACGCAAAAATAGACGGTTTGAAAGATCAGTTCTTATCAACTAACGATAGAACGGCACGCGAATTGGCAATTGTTTGTAAATCCGCATTGCCTGGCGAGTACGTCGAAAAATTAATATTGTGGATCGCATTTTTGCGTATTAACGGCGGTTTATCTGTTAACACCGTCGGTAATTACTTGCATGGTGTTTTTAATTTTATGTTGTGGCTTGAAACTGAAAACATAAAGTTACTTGATGTTAAATCATCCAATATTGTGAAGTGGATGCAATATTGTTTTATCACAAAAAAAGATTGCACAAAAACACGCGGGTTAAATTTAATATCAGTTCGGCGTTTTTATACGTGGGTTGAACTTGAGGGGGGTGTTATCAATCCCGTGCGCGCCGTACAGGGGCCAAAAAAAGAAAAGAGAGTACCGCGAAAATATTCCAGTGATCAGCTTAAACGTCTTTTCGCTGCGCCTAACATTAAAAAAATAATTGGCATTCGTGATTTTGCAATTTTATTATTTTTATATTCCACTGGCGCTCGTCGCAGTGAGGTGGCTACGTTAGATTTATCGCAAATTGAATTAGAGCAGCGTGTTGGTACTGTGCGTTTTAACGGTAAAGGTAGTAAAGAGAGGGTGCTTTCATTTGAAGGTCCGGCGGTTGTAGCTTTACGTGATTGGCTTTATGTTCGTGATACATTAAACGTTATAGACGACCAAGCGGTATTTTTGGGTGTGAATGGTCGCAACAAAAACCGGCGTATCGGGTTTAGTGGTTTATCGGGTGTTTTAAAGCGTGCCGCAAAAACCGCTGGCATACGTGGCGTGAATGATGGCGACCTTGGCTTACATAAAATGCGCTCTACTTATGCAACTGCACTTTACGATCAAGGTGTTGATATTGAAACAATCCGTTTATTGATGGGGCACGATGATATTAATACGACGCGTGAATATTTAGCGATCACTGAAAGGCAAATTAAAACCCGCATGCCAACATCACATTTAAATACTTTATTGGGTCAACAAAAGGAGCTGCCGCGTTATGTCACAAACAAAATCAACTATTGAGTTAGGTCAAATACTTTCAGAGTTCGATCCAGAATACAATCAACTGGTTGAGCTTGGTCATGAAATCGGGGTTGAAAAGTTAAATACTGTTTTAGATATATTTGGCGGCGAAAAGCCGCATATACCAATGGCTAAAAACTTTTGGGCTGGCTTGGGACGAAGGGTACGCGATAATCAAATAAAAATGGATTTCAAAGGAAATAACCATAAAGATTTAGCTGCAGAGCACGGATTAAAAGAACGCCAAATTCGAAACATTTTAGAAAGTAAAAATAAAACGTATAAACGCCCAGCATATATTTTACAAAGCTGCAAGATACAGCCAGATGATCACGATATTATCACCGCCTTAACGAATGAGTTTTGCGGCGCTGCTATGCATGATATTTTACATGAAGTTATTAAAGAAGCATTAAAAGATTCTGATTTAATAAAAATACTCAATAGAAAATATGGAACGCAAGCCACACTACAATTAGCTTAATAAATTTTTAATCCATTTAGGTAATTGTTTAATGAGTTGGCTTTTAAGCTCTAATACCGCGGCATTTAATTTAATGCTCGCATGGCCAAGCGAGCCATGAAGATCGCTTTCTATTTCTTTATCTGTTATAGATTCCGGTAAATCATAATATAATCTAAGTTTATTAATAATTTCTTTTTCCATGTTACCCCCTTACGCGCAAGATAGATTATTCAGCAACTTGATCCAGCATGTCTATAGTAATATTTTTTTCTATTCCACAAAATATTACCAATAACCTCCATGCGGCATAGGGTATGGCAATATGATTGCTTGTTTCGGGTGGGGCCGTCCACTTTCTTACGTTTCGCGGATTAACGCCAACTAGGTTTGCAATCTGTTTGCCGGTTAACTTTTCTTTGCCAATATGTTGGCCAGCTAATGCTATTACGGCTCGCACTTCTTCAAAGGTTGGTTGCTCCCAGCCTTCATTATATGGCAACAGCGTTGCCGCACGGATATTGTTTAAATCTTTTCTGGTTACGTTGTACTTTGCTTGTTCTGACATTTTTAGATCTCCATATAGGTAAAAAAAAGGGGTTGCTACAGCAACCCGTTTTCACTAAAACTAAATGCAGTGTGGCCAACAATAATATGATCAAGAACTTGAATATCAACCAATTCCAATGCTTTTTGTAATCGAATCGTAATAGCTTTATCAGCATTACTTGGCGATGAAATTCCGCTAGGATGATTGTGCGCTATTATTATTGCTTTAGCATTTACCTTTAACGCCTCTTTTACCACTTCACGTGGGTAAACACTTGCGCCATCTAAGGTGCCACGAAATAACTCTTTAAATCTAACCACACCATTGCGCGTGTTTAGAAACATTATATAAAAAACTTCATAATCCAAATTGGCAATTTTTAATGTTAGGTAATCTTGCGCATGTTGTGGGCTAGTAATAAAGTCGCTTGCATTTGATAGGCGGCTTTTAAGTATTGTAAGCGCTTGATTGATAATTTTATTTTCTTCTGTTTTAGTCATGGTTTCACTTCCAGTTATTGTCCTTGCGTATTTGCCGGACTTCTTAAAACATATAATAGGCCAATTAGTCCTATTTGTAAAGCGTTAAATGTAAAAAAATCGATAATATTTCAATATAAATACATAGATGTACGGTTGCATTGTATCGGACGATTAAAAGCGCATGTTTACTGATAGTTACAGCAATATGCCTTTAAAGCCAACCAAAAATCGCAAGCCATTAAGTGACGCTCAAATTGAGCAACGCCGTAATGCAGCTAAGCAAAAGCGCACCATGACACCGGCGGCGATTGAGCAACGGCAAAATGCTGCTCAACTTTCTACTGGACCTAAGACTGAGGACGGCAAGGCGGCGTCTTCACGAAATAATTGGAAGCATGGCGCGCATTCGATGGTTGCTAAAAGCCAACTATGGAAAACGCACGGTTTAAATTTGTTGGCCAAGCCATGCAAATCAACGTGCGATAAATTTCCATGTAGCCTGGTTGAAGATGGCGCCACGGAACCGGGTCAAGATTGTTTAGATAAGCAAGTTTTTGTACAAGCCTTTGATGCGTTGCTTGGCACGTTGCAAACCGGTGATACAGAATATGTACACGGCATGATGGCCAGCGAAATTGCGAACACCATCGAGTTGTTGGCAACGATGCGTAAAAGTATTTCTGATAATGGTGTTGTGGTTATTAAACCGTATATTACCAAGGACGGCACACCAATTCGCGATCCAAGCGATGCAAATAAATTATTAGGTGACTTAATCCCTAACCCATTATTGACGCATGTACAAAAATACATGGATACGTTAGGTATTAACTTGCCTGAGCTTATGGCAACACCGCGCGCCGTTTCTAACCTAAAGAAAGATGATGATGATAAAAATGAAATTAAAGATTTATTTACTTCTATTGGCGGCGCACTTAAAAGTGGCTTAGAAAATAAAACCAGTAAAACTTTTGAGCATGAGGCCACGAATTAATGGCACGCGCAAATAATACCGTACTTGATGGGTTGATGGTTGATGAGCAACCCTTTATGGATTGGCTAGGTAAGAATAATTTTTATTTGGAGCCGCTAAGCCGTGGTGAGTATGAATATTCAGTTGAGCAATTGCAACTGCGTTATATCTGTGAAGATCCTGTTTTATGGTGTAAAGCCTTTATGAAAGAGCCGGACACCGGCGAGCCTTATAGTTTTTGGGATTATCAGGAGAAAAGCGCACGAAGCTGGCAGCAAGACGTAATACATCAAGATGCTGCCGAGGTTGGTAAAACGCGTGAGATTACCGCAATAACATTATGGGGTATGTGTACTGGCTTTGGTTACACCATTAAAAACCCAAGTATTTTAATTGCAGCCCCACAGCAAACCCACCTTGATGAAATTATCATGGATATTGAAAAGCATGTAGGCGAAGGCGACGCGCAAGAAAAAGTTAAGCCTGTTATTAATCAGTTTTGGTTAAAGCCTAAGCGTCATCCGCATACCATGTTTAAATTTAAAAGCCCAACTTGCACACCGGGGCAAGTTGGGCTTGTGTACTTTAGGCCGGCTGGCCATGATGGCGAGGCATTTCGCGGCGTCCATGTAAACGCTATGGGGTTTTTCGATGAAGCGGCAAAAATAAAAAATAAAGTTTGTTGGTCTGAGTTTTTTCGGGCGCTTAAGCCTGGCTCAAACACACGTATTTATTCTGTGCCCGATGGTGATAATACAACTAATTATTATTCGATGACAAAAGACGCTGTAAAAGATTTGCCTATTAATCAGGAGGGCCGCCGACTTTTTCATTGGCCCAAACCATTGATGCCCGCCCCTTTTTGGGATGATAAACGTAAACGTAAATTTATTCGTGATTTTAACGGAAAAAATACCGGCGGCTATCAACGTAATGTTTTAGGTTTACACGGACAGCAAGAAAACCCCGTATGGCCGTGGGAATTAATTAATGCCAACGTGCAGCACGTACCCGAATATCGATGTATAAAAGTGCGCATTGATAAGGCCACCGACACGGCCAATATTGAAGCGTATCGAGTGAGCGAGCCACGTATTGATAAAAGCGCCCATACGGAGTTTTTAGCAGATCGGGAGGATGATTTAGTTGATTTAGGCAATCGAGATAACGCAACTCGACAAGAGGCGATTTTAAATTTATTACGTGAATTCATCGAGCCAATTGATAACGCGGTTTTATGGGGTGGCGCAGATTTAGGTTTTTCAAAAGATCCAACCGAAATCACGGTGTGGCGAGAAGTTGGCCACGAAATGCGCCGCATATTACGCATTCAATTGATGGGCGTAGATTATCCGACCCAATGTGATTTTATCTATTGCATTGATAAGTTATTTAATTTTAACGCTCAATGGGGTGTGGATTTTGGTAATGCCGGTACAACCGTTGTACAAATTTTACAAGATGATGAACGTTATGATGAAGGTAATTACAGTGAGCGCCTAACTGGTTTTTTATTTGGTAGCGCACTTGATGCTATTGATGAAAGTGGCGCAGCGCTAGAACAAGAAAACGACAAAGGTGATTTTAAATCTATTAGAATGCCAGCGAAAGAACTCGCGACAAACTTAATTACGATGCGAATGCAAAATAATGCATTCGTTACGCCTGCCGATAGCGATATTTTAAATCATTATCAAAACCACACCGCAAAAGAGGGTGCGCGTAATCGTATTTTTTCAAAGAAAGATGATCATACTATAGATGCAGACCGAGTGATGATGTTAAGAAAAGCATTTAATGATTTTTCTAGTGTGGACACTTTTAGCTCAGGTGTTTATGTGCGAGGGGTTGCATAATGAATTTTAAAAACCCACTAGCCGGTATTTTCAGTAAAAAAGATTCTAGCTTAGCCGGTGGGCGTGTGCATTCTCGCGTAAGCGAGCCACTTGGACCCTATCAAGACTCTTTTGATGATTATATATTTAGAGAAGTTAACCCGCATTTATATGAAGCGATACGAGAAGCCGTTGGCCCAATAGATGGTGCGATTAATCGATTAGTAACGCTTGATGGGATTGTATTAGCCGAAGCTGCAACTGATCGATTGCAACGTGAACTTGATGACTGGATGGAAGGTGTACTCGTTAACGATATGGAGCAAGGTTTTCAAGCTTTTTATCGTTCGCAAGGTAATGAAATGTATGAGCAAGGCCATACTATTGGTGAATTTATTTTAAGCAATTCGGGTAATGATGTTGAACGCTTGCGCGTAGCGGATTCAAAAGGTACATATTTTAAACGAACTAACCAGAGTTTAGAAACTTGGTATCGTGCACCAGGGGCGCGTCGCGGCCGACGTGATGGCAGCGACCAAATAGAGCGCGTATTACGAAATACGTACTCGAGTAACAATATCACTGACCGACTTAACAGTGGTGGTTATAACAAAATAAATAATGCCAAATTAGTTTACGCGGGCTTTAATAATGAAGCTGACGGACCTTACGGCGTTTCGTTATTACGCTCGACTGAATTTGATGTAAAAGTTTTACTTACAATGAAAAATGCATTAATGCAAACATGGACGCGTTTCGGTGATCCAATATTTAATGTTCAGCTTAAAAAGAAAACCCGAAAAGATCAAACTGAACTTGATGCGCAGCAAAGTAAACTTGCTGAAAATATTGCGAAAGTAATGGACGTTAAGAAAAGCGGTAATAGCGCAGACCTTGTAAATGTTATTGGCAAAGATGATGATTTAGATATTTCCATTTTAGGTGGTGATGGTACGGTATTGGAAATTGAAATGCCGGCAAGGCATATACTCGAACAAATCGTTTCAAAAACAGGGTTACCGAGTTGGATGCTTGGCTTTCATTGGTCGACTGCTGAAAGGTTGGCACAACGCCAAGGTGATATTGCAATAAGTGAATCTAAAACTCGATTTAGTTTACGTAAACCTGGTTTAACCAAAGCTCTTTCGGCAGCAATGCGTGCGCGCGGCACTACCTGGAATAAAGGTGACTGGGAAATAAAACAAGATTTACCTAGCCTGCAAGATTTAGTGGCAAAAGCACAGGCCGAATTTTTAACGGCGCAAACAGAATTAATGCGTAGTGGTAGTGCGGGTATGAGTATTGAAAATGATACAGATAACAACAAGCACACCACCATTGAAATAGGCGGAAATAATTACACTTTTAAACCTACAAAAAAGAGTAGTTATAATAAAGCGCATCAATGCAAGGTTGAATCGTATGTTGAAGATGAAGCCGCGCTAATGCAGCTTGAAAATACTGCGGTTGACGCATTAAAAAGTGGATGGAAAAATTTAGAGAGAAAATTATTTACAGCATTAGGTATTACAAGCAATAAAAACAATGAAACTATTTTTATTTATAACCCGATAATTTCTCACGCTGAAATACAAAGGCTGCAAAACGAGTTTATCGACAAGGTTGGTAGTGAAGACGGTGATTTTATAAAAAGTATTTTCGCGGCATTTGAGCGTGGCATTAACAATGCAGCTACTGAGCTTGATATTGTCGCGGCTATTGAAGCGTCACGCGGCACTACATCACAATCACTAACACAAAATGGACTTCAACTTGTTCGCTCAACAACCATTCGAGCGCTTGGCAAAGATATTTTACTTGCGCTAGAAGAGGGCGCCTATAACGGATTGAACCCGAAAGATGTAGCAAAACAATTGAGTGAGCGATTTGAGTTAACTAATTATAATTGGGATAGGCTGGCACGCAGCGAAATAGCGCAAGCACAAAGCGAAGGTAAAATGGCAGAGTACGCTGCTAATAACGTTTCGCTTTATGATTGGAAGCGTGCCGGCGGTGCCTGCCCTATTTGTATCGACAAAGAAAACAATAGCCCATACGCAGTTGGCAGCGGGCCGTTACCAATGAAAGACAGCCACCCAAATTGTCGATGCACAGTTGTTGCGAGGTTAAGCGTTTAATGTCAATAACCGGCCAAAATAATAATATGCTTATGTCCGATTGGACTAAGTTTTTAGATAATCCTGATGGGCCGGATGGAACATTACGTGGCGGCGATAAAGTTGCTGTTAATAATGGAACCGCATCGGCTGCTATTTTAACATCTGCAAGCGGCAGTGCTACAGGCTCAACAACAGGCAATGCTTCGGTTAATACGGATAAGAATACTAATACTTTGTATCTTGTTGTGACAGAATCAGCAACCAAACCATTGGCCACAGAAGTCATTTTAGGCTTAGACCATTTAGGTGCCCCTGCAATAAATGATAGTAAACTAGTTACAGCTATTGGTGCTCAGGTATTTGCAATAACAGGGCTAACAGCTTCAACAACTTACTATGCGCACTTTGTTCATGCTACTACACCTAATAGCAATGTCATTTCTACAACCTCGTTTACAACAACTGCATCAGGCGCTATTAATCCAAACTTTTTTATAGTAGATAATTTGCATGCTTCTGCAAGTAACAGCAATCCAGGGACATTAGCCTCCCCTTGGCTTACTATGCAACATGCTATGACCACGGTGGGTTCAGTGCCTCTCGGTGGCGGTGATGATGGAGCATATTTTCGTTCAGGTATTTTTACTGAACACTCTACAGATTTAGAAATTTTTCAGTCAATTCATCCTGATAATTCAGGAACACTTGGCAATCAAATTACTTTTGAGCGTTATCCAACAGATGCAATTGACTCTGCAATTATCGACCAAGAAGGTAATATTGATGTTCCAGCAGGTTCATTTGTTATAGGTGAACTTTATACAATTAAAACGGCAGGAACCACAGACTTTACTGCAATTGGCGCGTCTGACAATTTAGTTGGCAGATTTTTTGTTGCAACAGGAGTTGGCACAGGAACAGGTATAGCAAATAAATCCGTTGGGTGTATTAATATCTGTGGTTACAACTATATAACTATTCGCAATCTCCACATGAGAAATTCAGGCGGCGGCGGCGTTAATATGACAAACGGATTCGGAGCCAATATAGGTATAATCGTTGAAGGCTGTTATGTGCACGATCACAACGGTAGTAGAGGTGGCAACATTGCAGGCATTATGCCAATGAGTTCACAAGATTCTATTATAAGAAATAATCTTATACATGATATTAGGTCTCAATATGACATAACAAATGGTAATTGCAGTGGAATTTTAAGTTATGGCCAAATCAATACTATCATTGAAAACAATGAGATTTATAATGCTGCTAATGGTGTGTTTAATAAGAATCCTAACGCAAGTTCAGTTCGCAGTATGGAGTGCAGGTACAATTATACACACGATGTTGGAATAGGTTACAGACTGACTCTTGCAGGTGGTGGCAGTCCTCCACAGTGGGATAATTATATTCACCATAATTTGCATGTGGGCGATTCTAATTTACCAGTATTTGGCCAAAGTAGTTTCTGTTCTGCAGATCCATATGAGTCTTCATCTCCGTCTACTACCCTAATAATAGAAAACAATACGGTAATTGATGCTTCTCTGTGTGGAGTTAGCGGCTATCAAGGAGTTCAAGTTAGAAATAACATTTGCACACTAGCTAGTGGACAAGTTATTGGAGCGAACACAGCCTCGCCGAGCTATCCATTAAATGTAAGTGACTTTGCAATACTTAATTATAATCTTTACGCACAGATTAATATGACATTTGACCAGTATGGTACAGGTATCAATTATACAAGCCTTGCGGCATTGCAAGCAGGCGGTGGTGTACTAACACTCTCAGAGACATTACCAGAAGCAAATGGAGCTGTAGGCGATCCATTGTTTACAAATGCAGGAGCAGGAGATTATTCATTGCAAGTAGGTTCTCCTGCAATTGGAGCTGCAAGTGATGGTGGTAATATGGGCTTTGACCCTACAAATTATGGAGCTACAAGAGCATGATAGCTTTAACAATATACGTAGGTGCTAATGACAATCCGCAAGATTATGATTATGGTGATATTGCAAGAGTTACTCGTGTGCGCCAATACAAGAATAAAATAAGCTCGAAGTTCAAAACACATGAAGAAGGTGAGTATGTTGTTTTCACGGGTACTGGAAAATGTATTCCAAGTAGTGAAATCTGCAATCCTAATGTTTATATTCTTTTTATCAGTGACGGTGGCGAAGGTTTATTGCCAATGGCCGACCAACGCCATGGTATTGATAATGCTCTATTAAAAAAACCTAATAAAGTTCTAGTTTCAAATACAGATTGGAAATTGAGTGAAGAAATCATAAATCTTTTCCCTCGTGAGAGACACATGGCAATGACAATGCTAGAGCTTAAAGGGCATATAACCCACAAGAAAACTAATGAAGTCTTTGTTTTTGGGGAAAATAACTAATGGCTTTACAAAACTTACAAGACTTAATGATAGACGGTTTTGACGCAGGTCTTTGGAATGTATCAAAGACGGATGTGTCATTAGGTGTTAATGCAGTTAATGATCAGATTGAGTGCGACAATGCAGGAACGGCTGGCAATGCAGGTTTAATTACTAAAGCAGCCTATGACATGTCAGCAGGATCGCTTGCAAGTATTGTTGTTCCCCGAATTGATAGAAATTTCTCGCTTTATCTTTTACCTACGGATTCTCAAAATCTAATTCCTTATACAGAGTTGAATTGGTATAGGATTAGTATGAACAATGGCGAGTACTGGTGTCAAAAGAATGTTGCAGGAACAATAACAACTATATTAAATAGTTTTACTTCCGCACCTCCTGTTACGATGGGAATAAGCTTACCGGCAACAGGTGACGAAGTTAGATTTCTAATTAATGGTTCTGAAGTTGATACAGACGCTACTTTCGAACTTGCTACTAGAGACTTATTTATTCAACTCGATAGTTATACGGATGATGGGGCGCAAGAAAATCACTTTACTACCTTCAATGCAACATATGAAGAAGCAGTTTCAGGCGCAACAATATCAAGCTCACCAGCAAGCGCAGTTCTTGGGAATACGTTAACTTTTGCAATTGCAAACGGTACAGTCATTGGAAGTGGTGCACCTGTTGGAACAGTTGTTGACATAAACGGCTACCCATTAACGATCACGTCTTACCCACCAAGCGGTACAGGCAACATTATTTGCAATGTTGATTGTGAAGGCCTATATGATCCACTAGCAATATTAACTTATACCGATGCAAACACTAGCAATGATCAAGTATTAATAGACCTTCAACAGCAAGCCGGATTTGATGTTGTTACATTATCTGGCGCACTCGCTACCGATGATGGTTATGTTTTATTTGGTACAACCGGCTTTGCCGATGGTGACCAAATAGAAGTTGAAACAATTACTAATTTAACTGTTCTTGCAACTTCCGAATGGGATTGGTCAACTGAGCCGCTTGTTACAGTTACGATGGATTGGTATTTAATAGATGCAACCGATGGTGTTAGAACCGGACCATTTGTAGCAACATTTACAGTAAGCGCATTAAGCTTACCCATATTACGAAGACGGCGAGAGGCTTGCTAAATGAAAACTCCAATATTAAGAAAGTACGCGACACTATTAACAACAGCTAAAGCAATTCCATTTTCTTTGCTTACCGTTGATGGTGTTGACTTTATTACCGGAGCAACCTTTGCCGCGGGTGATATTCAGATATCAATCGATGGTGGTGCGTATGTGGATACAGCAAATTTACCCGTTGCAGAAGGCAACAGTTATCGACTTATTTTAACGGTTGCAGAATTAACAGGTCGACGAATACGATTATCTATTGTCGATCAAACTGGAACTAAATTTTGGCTCGATACCGATGTCATAATTGAAACGTTTGGTAATGCCGCTGCAATGTATGCATTTGATTTTGATACAGCAAGTGTTGCACAGACCGGAGATAGTTACGCGCGAATTGGTGTAAATGGTGCGGGTTTAACTAGCCTTGCAACATCGACTAACTTAGCAACTTTATTAACCAGGTTAACTGCAGCACGCGCGGGGAATTTAGACGAGCTTGCGGCTGCAAATATTCCTACCGATATTGATACGTTACTTTCACGATTAACGTCTGCAAGGGCGGCTGCTTTATCAGATTTAATTGATGCCGGCCGTCTCGATACAATTTTTGATTCAATATTAGAAAATGTTGCCGGTCTTTCTGGTGCCGCTATGCGCGGTACTGATAATGCAAACACTACAACACCAGACAACGTAACAATTGGCGCTATTGCTAATTATGTCGATACGCTTGAGGCAGCAAACATAACTATAAATAATTTTGTTGATACGCTTGAAACCGTTATCGGCACACCATCGGGCGCAAGTTTATCGGATGATGTTGCCGTAGTTCAACAATTGGCCGCAGCCGTTAAGTTGGTAACAGATGAGCTACCAAATTCAGGTGCACTTACATCAATAGCGCAAGCGGCAAATTTGGCAACCGCGCAAGCAATCTTAAGAAAATTAGAGCAAGGCATTATTATTGGTGCCGCTGTAGCGGGCACGCTTTCTGCTACGCAGGCAACAACAGATTTAACCGGTTATACTGATGGCCAATTAATTGGTGCCGTTATTGTTTGGACGTCCGGTGTGTGTAATGGTGAACGTACGGATATAACCGCCAATACTGCCGCTGGTTTATTAACCTATACAGCCATGACGCTTGCACCAAGTAATGGTGATACGTTTAAAATTATATAATGGCAGCTGTTAGTCGACTATCACTCTATGGCGGCCCGGGTTCGCCATACGGATCGTTTTCTGGAAAAACAATTGTGGTGCCACAAGGCCCGCCGGTTACCAGGTTAGGGCTTTACGGTGGGTCAGAAATAAAATATGGATCATTTGCCAATAAAGTAACGCCTCCAGTAGTTTTGACTAATGATTTAATTGTTGCATCAATCAATATAGTGCCTGCCGTAGCGGCTAGAGTAAAAATAAACTTTTAAGGGTGATGTATGTCAAATATTTTGCTAAAAGATAATGCGAATTTATTACAGCTTTTTGGTTTAAAACTTGAGAGCCGAGAGGCATACGATAATACCGCCAATGTGACAGCACGTATTTATGATGAAGCAGATGCTTTAAAAGATACATACACCCTTACAAATATAGCGAATTCAAATGGTGATTATAGCGCGGTTATCCCAAGCACATTTAGCGTTGAAGTTAATGATATATATTACGTTAAATTTAATGTTGTTATGACTGGCGGCCTTCAAGCAACATTGCGTATGCCGCTTATAGTGAAAAATCGCGCAGATAGTTAAATTTATTCATCCCCCTGTAGTACTTCTTTGCCCGCTCTTGTAGCGGGTTTTTTTTGATAAAAACCCGCATATATTTATGCAGCGTAACGGACGAATTAAAACCGCAACACGGCCAAGCTAAAAATACTTAGTAGAAAGTATGTTTAATATAAAAGGGTTTAACTATGTCAAAGAATACTGATAAATCAAAAGCGAACAATGAAGCACCTGATTCAGTCGCGGCGACAGCCTCAAAAAAAAATAAAGACAATGCTGGCAGCAAAGAATCTCGAGGTGAAAATAATACTGAATGGCAAAATCCTGATTACAGCGGCCCAATTACTATTGACCAAGCTGAATGGCGCAATAAGAACCTTAAATTAAAAACCAAATAAAGCATGAATTTAGAACATAAAACAAAGCAAAGCACTTTCATTGGCTTAAAAGGTTCGGGTACACCCGCCGAAAACCAATTAAAACTAATTAATACGTACACCGTAAAAGATGTAGGTGAAAGTGATGTTTATGTTCGTACAATGTATTTGGCACATAATGCGGTTGATCGCGATCAAGATAAATTCACTAAAGAGCTTTTAAATGATTTTTCAATAACATTACCCGGCAAAGGTTTCCATGTAAAGCACCCGAGAGGGTATGACGGTGATAGCGGCCCCGGTGTTGGCCGTTTTTTTGATGCGAATGTTATTGAAATGTCTCAGGCCGAAGCACGCAAAGCGTTGCGTGAACCTAACTTACAATGGGTTGGCAAAGAAAAAGCATTAATTCTTGAAGCCTCTTTTTATATGTCACGGGTTGAAAGTACAAAAGATTTAATTACTAATATTGATAATGGTGTTGCGGGTGATGTATCCATTGGTTTTACATCTACTTACGGCGACACGCTTCGTAATAACGAAACAAAAATTGCACAACTACTTACATCACCAGGTGAAGCACTTGAAGGCTCGCTAGTGTGGTTAGGTGCTCAACCTGGTGCCCGTGTCGTAAAGCAGGCAAGCACCGGGCAAATGTATTTAAACGATGGTAACGAGGAAACTATTATGGGCATGACAACCGAAGAACAAGAAAAATATGACAAGGCTCTTAACGACCTTGCCGCATTAACATTAAAGTTTAATGATTTAGAATCGACCTCTAAGAAAAAAGTCGATGGAAAAGAGCTTTTTAAGTCTTTTGATTCATTAAAAGATCTCGATGAAAAAGCCATTGCTAACTTGGCAATACAAGGTCAAGAATTTAAGAAAACACTTATCGATAATATTGTTAGCGCCAAGCGAAATTTAAAAATGATTGGCGATACCGATGATGATACTAAAACAGCAAAGCAATCATACGCTGAAATGAATATTGACTTTTTAAAGTCTGAGCTCAAAGGGTTTATGATTTTACAAAAAGATGCGGGGCTTTCTTCCAGTCAACTTGATGGCGGTGACCCAAATAGTAACGGTGCTAGTAAAGGCGTAAGTAAAAACCAATCGAAAGATAAATCATTTGCCAACCCAACATGTAACCCATTAGTTACGGGCTAGCGATACGTAAAAAAATTAGTAGCTAGCGAGCTCAAGCTTTAAAAAACAATTAGGAGATACCCATCATGACAACAGAAATTTTAAGCGAAGATTACCGAGAGTTTTTATTTGCTCATTCGGCAGATACCACCGCAAAAATATTTTTATTAATTAATGCATTCGTTGTAATGGCTATGAATAGCGCATTAGCAAATGTTGATAATATTTTTGTTTATCGTGCTGGTGCTATTCGAGCACCCAAAGCAACGGGTGAAGTGTGGGCCCCATTAGATAAAATCTATTGGAACGATACAAACAAGAATTTTACAATAACCGTCGGCACGAATACATTAGCCGGTTACGTCGTTAAGGATGCCGCAACCGGTGATACGGAAGGCATTATTGATTTAGATCCAAGCGCATAGCGCTTAATCGTTTAGTTAAACAGGAGTAATACAACATGCAAACAAGCATTAACTTTAAAGCCTTGCAAAAGCTACCGGCTAACGATCAAGGTCTAGCGTTAAAATCGGCTATCGACTTTGAATTTAGCAAGGTTGAAACATTACTTGATATTGCTAAAGGCTCAGCCGTTAGTAATGTTAAGCACACTAACTTTAAAATGGCGGCGCCAACACGCGATCAAATTAAAGCGCATATGGCACTTAAATATGGTACTGCGAGCGACACGCCAGAATTATCGGCAATTACCGATCAAATGGAAACTTTCTTTCATAGCAATATGCCAGAAATCGACCTTGGGTTTACATTATTGTTCGACCTTATCGATCTTCGTTCAAGTAACCAAACAAGCTTCGATATTTTAGATACTAATGCCGGCATTAGTTGGTCGCAACGTAAACCGGGGCAGCGCACACAATTACGTAAAGCATTCAGTGAAGCAAAAGCAAGCGTTGATATGACCGAATATAGCGAAGGTATTGGTATTTTAGATATTTGGATTGAATATCAAAAATTCTGGACGGTTGACGAGGTTATAGCAGAATTCCGTTCGACTTATTTCGATAAAATGGCCGCGCAGCATTATGGTTTATTTCCTGCATTAGGCGCAGGAATCAATCAAGCATTTGATACCGATGATACAACCACAATGAATAATGCATTTGCTAGCATGAAACGTAACTTAAAAGGTAAAGGTTTAGGCTCTGAAAATGCAAGCGTCTATCTAGCATGTGCACCAGAGCAGCAAGGTCGCATCGAAAAAGCATTAACTGCACAACGTGGCAGCGCTATCGTTGATCAAGGTACAGTTAATGAACCACTTACCGCACGTATTGCTGGCGTTATTAACACTACACATATCGACTCAGGCAGCTACTACATGGTTATGCCTGGGCGAAAAAATAAACGTGGTGTTTGGAAAGATTTAAGCACTGAGTCACAGCGTGACATTACCGCAAGCGCGGAAAACATTGTTGGCGTTGGTCGTTATAACGCGGCAATCGGTGAGCAAAATCAGGTTAAACGTATACCGCTTTCATAAGCTTAATCATTAACCTAAAAAATGCCTGCTTATCTTTACTCGGTAGGTGGGCATTTTTATTTAAAATATAAAGGCATTGTATTGTGGCAAAAGCAAAAGTAAATGATTTAATAAATATGGGCTTTGCTGCAGAACAGTTTGGTGGTGCACCCGGCTTCGACGCTGAGGAAGTTGGCGGCTATGTACATGACATTCTCGATGAAGTTGAAGTTGCGGTACGCTTAAGCGTTACAGACACCGTTTACGATGCTGCAACAATAAATGCAGCTGATAAAAATAATAAACGTAATTACAGTTTAATTAAATCGGCTGAGCGTTATTATTGCGCAGCACAATTATGGCAAAACCGTATTCAATTTATTGACCAAAGTGCAATGGTACAACGTTCTAACGATGTACCTGTAAACCCTCAAAAACAATACGCTGATTTAGAATCTAAATATATAGAACGTGCAGAAAAACAACTTTCTGCGCTATCAGGCAACACCGTTGAAGGCGGCAGCTCTTTCGGCATGGTTGAGTCTGGATCTTTTTCTAGGGCCGGTTAGTCATGCTTAAAGTAAAAACTAACGCAAAAAACTTATCGGTTCGATATGCAAAACGGATTACAGCTTTAAATAGTGCGATTGCATCGGGTTTGCGCGCATTAGCTATAAAAGTGGATGCGGAGCAAGTTGAAAATTTAAGCGGTGATGGAGACCGTGGCAGCTATCCGGTGCCAGTTCGTAGTGGCACTTTACGTCGAGGAACTTTCTTTAATGTTGTTAATCGGCAGTTTGCTATTGTTGGCAATAAAACAATCTATGCCGCATCAATACATGATGGCCGTCCATTCTTAGATAATGCCGTCGACAATGTTAAGCCCGTTGAAATAATAGGCGACCACTTGAAAAAAGAAGTGTGGGCAATACTATGAACTTACCTTGGTTTTTTGAGAATTTAGCAAAAACGTTAACGACCGATGCAAAATTAAAAGCGTGGGCCTTCAATCATTTTGGTGAAGCCTTTACCACTATATATAGTAATCGTCCAGTATCGCAAATACATAGTTCGGAATTACCGGCTTTTATATTTGAAATGGGTGATGGCGACAGCGATATAGAAGTTGCCGGCATTAACCAATTCTTTGAAACAACAATGGATTTTGTCATTGTATGGAACGAAGCTAACCAAGAGAAAGCCTTTAATCAACGTGCTGAGTTGCCCGAGTTGGTTACGCTAGCATTAATGAATAACGCTACGTTATCTGGCTCATGTAATGGTGTATGGCTATCTAGCTATGAATCAGATCGATCGGCTAACCATCCACGACACTTTATGCAGATAAAAATCACCGCCCAATTTAATGTAGTTAAAACATAATAATGTCAAAAAATAAAAAATCATTAACTATTATTTTAAAATTACCGGGTGTGGTTGCATGTGGAGAGTATAAAGCCAATACAAAATACACCGTTGAATATAATGAAGCCATGCGACTTATTAATGTTAAGGGTTTTGAAGAAACCACTAAAAAATAAATAAAGAGGATACGACAATGCCACAAGCAACCGGCGCACAAGCAAAATTTAATATTTATGACGAAGACGTTTACGGCCAAGATCCAGGTGCCCCAGATGGTGAGCAGTTGTATGTGACTAACTTTGGTATCACCTCAAGTAAGGGCCGAACACAATCGGCAACGCTAACCGACAGCCGAGCAGCAACCCGGCCAACACTGGCTAACGAAGATGCAGGCGGTGACTTAGGCGTTGAAGTTGCCCCCGAATCAGTTGGTAAATTATTAAAGCATACCATGGGTGGTTTAGTTACTACGGGAGCGGGCCCGTATACACATACATTAACTATCGATGATTTACCGGTTAGCTTTATGGCCGAAAAAGATTATGGCGTTAATATTTCAGGCAATGGCCGCTTTGAAAAATACAATGGTTGCCGTGTTAATAGCGCAAAGTTTAGTTTCCCACAAGAAGGTGCGCCGAAATGCAGTTTTAGCATAAAAGGCTCCGGCATGACGCAAGCGGCTGCCGCATTAGATCCTACTATTACCGATAATGGGCACAATATCTTTAGTGCGTTTGAAACGTCAATCGAAGAGGGCGGCGCACCAAGCACTGTTATTACCAACCTTGATTTAGATGTAAGTAATAATTTAGATGAAGCCGGTTATGTTATTGGTGGCGGCGGTAAGCGTAAACAATTACCGGAAGGCTTAGCTGTTATTACCGGCCAATACACTGCGCTTTTTGAAAGCACTGCGTTATTAAATAAGGCTATCAATAATGTTGAGTCTAGCTTAAAGATTACCTTAACACGTGGTGATGGGCTTGGTACGGCCGGCAATGAATCACTTGAGTTTTTGTTAAGCCAATTAGTTTATGAGCAACAAAGCCCACCCATTGAAGGGCCTAGCGGTGTGCTTATTACTATGGCATTTACAGGTTATTTAAAAGCAGGTGATAACGGTTTGGTTATTACACTTAAAAATTCATTAGCAACAATTTAAAGGTGTCCAATGTTTAAGGTTAATACAAAGCGAGAATTATTTTACCCAATTAAAATAAACCAACTAAAAGAAGATGGTAGCGGCGAAGTTAACGAAATTACCGTTAAGATTAAATATAAGTTATTAACGCGTAAAGAAATGCGAGAGCTTGTTGAGCGTAGCCAAGAAGCAATAAAAATTGCCGCCAATAGCGACAAGGAAATTAACGACCTGTTAAGTGAAGATGAAGACGACGTTATCGATCGTATAACCGATTGGGATGGAATTATTGACGCTGAAACAAATAAGGCAATGCCATTTAGTCGCGCAGCATTGCTTGCTGTAATGGAAGACAGCCACCAGTTTTCTTCTAAAGTTATTGACGGTTTATATTTTGCATCGAGGGATTTACCAGTAAAAAATTAATAGAGTGCGCGACATGGTTGCATAGTAAAAACGGTTTACATTTTTGCAAAGCATGTATGGCTGGGAGTAAGGCGCGTACTCAATGTAAGGCTTGCACCCGGCCAACGTTATTACCTGAAAATGTTAAGGCATTAAATTTATATAACGATTGTTCTACCCAATGGAATATAAATGCTAATGGCTTTTTAGTTGGGTTGAATTACCAAGGCGTTGAAAGCGTTATGCGGCTGCAAAGCGTAAAAGAAAATGAGAAACCTTTTTTATTTTCTCAATTGCAGGTATTAGAAACCGCCACGATAAATGAGCGAAATAATAAAACAAAAACATGACAACGCAAACCGACACATTAAAGATAAAATTAACCACCACTGGAAAAGGTAAGGTTCGCGCAAGCTTAGCCGGTGTTGAGCGGGATCTTGGTGGTGTTGCCGGCGGTGCGAATAAAACAAAAAAATCTATTGGCGGCCTGCAAAGCGCCATTGCTTTATTAACAACAACGGCCGCCGCTGGGTTTTTAGTAAAAACAATTATTGAGTTTGAAAAATTAGAGGCCAGTTTACGTACTGTTACCGGTAGTACCGCTATCGCTAATAAAACATTTTCCGAATTACAGGTATTTGCGCAAGAAACTCCAAGCCAGCTTAGCGATGTTGTTGGTGCATTTATTAAGTTAAAAGCTTTAGGCTTAGATCCCAGTATTGAATCTTTACGTTCGTATGGCAACACAGCGGCCGCCATGGGTAAAGATTTAAATCAATTCATTGAGGCCGTGGCCGATGCATCAACCGGCGAATTCGAGCGGTTAAAAGAATTTGGTATTCGCGCTAGACAGCAGGGCGACCAAGTTAGCTTTACCTTCCAGGGTGTAACCACAACGGTACAAAAATCATCGGCGCAAATTGAGGGGTATTTAAAGGCTATTGGCGACACCACATTTGCTGGCGCGCTTACCGACCAGATGAATACATTGGGCGGCAGCTTTTCAAACTTCCAAGATTCAGTAAGTGCGTTAGCAAAAAAAATTGGTGAGTCGGGGGTTAGTGATGCAATAAAAAGCATAACAGATGCCAGTGCGGACCTAATACGAACAATGGCAGGCGTACCGAAGCCCATCGATGATTTACGAAAAAAATTAACCGCACTCCAAGCCGCCGAGTTTAACACGCCCACTAAAGTGTATCGACCAGGTAGGAGCACGGCGGTTAATACCAGTCGATTAATAAACGATGTTAAAGACGATATTCGTGATGCACTTATTGCCACTGGTGGCCCCGAAGGATTACGAACGCAAATTGATTTACTCGACGAAAAAATAGCCGAAATTGAATTTAAAATTGCTAATGTTGGTATTAACCGCAAACCTTTAGCCGGACTAAATCGACGGCTAGATAGCTTTAACGAACTCGCTAGAAATGCAAGAGATACATTAGCCGAGCTTGAATTAACCGCACCAGAGCAACAACCAGGTAATGCACCAAGCCCCGCTGCAGATAACAAAGCAGAAAAAGAAAAACAGCGCAGAGAAAAAGAAAGGCAGGGCTACCTAGATAATTTAGCACGCCGATTTAATGCATTGCAATTAAGTTTAAGTGATGAAACCGCATTAATTAATAATGAAGAACAAACCCGTATTAATTTATTAAATGAGTATAGAGAAAACCATATTTTAGCCGAAGGCGAATATCAATTTAGGTTAACGCAAATACAAGATGATGCCAGTAAAAAACGTACTGCATTAGTTGAAGCGGAACAACAAGAAAAATTTAATATAACAGCGGGTATATTTCAAAACCTCACCTCTTTAATGGGTAGTCAGAGTAAAAAGCAATTTGAAATTGGAAAAAAATCAGCTTTGGCAGGAGCGTTAATACAAGGTTACGCTGCAGTTGTTGCCAGCTTTAAATCTGGAGCCGAGACTGGCGGATATCCGCTTGCGGTAGCGTATGCCGCAAGTGCCACCGTTGCCGTTAAAGCTCAAATAGATGCGATCAAGCGCCAACAATTTAGTGGCGGTGGCACCATCCCGTCTATAAGCGGCGGCAACAATGGCCAAGGCACTCAGCCAGCAAGTACACCGCCCGTTGATCCAACGGCACAAAGTGGTGCCACGCAAGTGGTGGTTCAAGTTATTGGACCGAGTTATGGGTACGACGATTTTGATGAGCGCATTGTTGGCGCAGTGCGTACTGCCGTGGGTAATGATGTTGAGCTGGTACCGGCCGACTCGCGCAATGGCTTAGAGCTAATAGAGGCGGCTAACGCATGAGCAATATTAATTACATTGCTAAACGCAGTATTGTGCCGGTTGTATTTTTTATTTCCCAGAGTACTGTTTCCGCATCGAGCGTTGATAACTCATTTAACGATTCAACCAATGATTTAAGCGGGTTAAGTGCTAATGAATGGGTTTATGTTACTGGCTTTGCTAACACAGAAAACAATGGATGGCATCAACTTTTAAGTGACAGTACCGCGAATAAAATTATTATTAATACCGATACCGCGCTTGTAACGGAGGCAGCCGGAAATGCTGTTACATTGCAGGGTTACTTGCATGGTTTAAATGTAAGTTATGATTTGGATTTTGATTTACAACGATATACTCCACAACCCAAAGAAATTAAAACCACCATTACAGCAAAAGGCGGTAATCGCTCGACGCTTTATGATAGAACCGATAATTTTTACGATTGCCAAACCAGCTACATCAATGAAAGCGAATTACCTTTATGGGATGAATTTTTTGCTAGTGTTGCCGCGGGTGAAGGCTTTATTTTTGATGCTTACGGCACAAGTGGCACACCCAATAACCCGGTTAGCGTAGAGATTGATGGTGCTTATGCATACCAGCGTGTCGGTACTACGGGTAAATTTTACATTAGCTTTAGAGTGAAAATATAATGCGTACCGATTCGGCCGCATTTACGTTATTAAATGATTCGCCCAATAAAGATCCACGCTATGTTGTGGAAGTGGCGTTTGACACCGCTAATACCGATTTACATTATTATACTTCGCATAATGATACCGCCACACCCACCGGGGCAGTGGTTACAAAAAACGTTATTCGTAATATTGATGTGGTTAGCCAGCAAATAAGCCCACGCAAAGGCAATGCCAGTATTGGTTCGATTAGCTTTGATTTGCTTGATAAAAACGATGCGGTGCGTAACTTACAATTTACAAAGCTAGCGCTTGGTAAAAGCCAAAAAAATATGCGTGCACGCGTTTATGTTGGTTACGAGGGTTTAGCCTGGGCAGATTACACGTTAGTACAAACACAATTAATACAAAGCGTTACCTACAACAACAAAACGTATAAGTTTAAATGCGCTGATGTTCAGCGTGAAGCCAGAAAAGACTTATTTGATTTAGCAACTACCACTCTTAGTGCGGGTATTGATGAAGCTCAATTATTAATACCTGTTTATAGTATTACAAACTTTAACCTGGTGTCGCATGGCTCAAGTTATAGTGATGCACCTAATACCAGCGTTTTGTATTTAAAAATAGAAAACGAAGTTGTACGGTGTACCGGTACAACAACCGATGGTACGTTGGGTTTAGTTTTTATTGCTGATCAACGCGGCGCACTTAATACTAAGGCCGTGGCACATACCGTTGACGATACCGCAAGTGCTGAGCGACGAACCAAGGTAACGGAGTATGTTTACCTAGAAATGCCAGCGGTTAAATTAGCGTTGGCCTTGTTAACCGGTGAGCTGTATGGCCAAGCAGCGACATTGTCGGAAAGCTGGCATTTAGGTATTGATAGTGCCTATGTAAAAGAATCAGACTTTATAAATATAAAGTCTGATTTATGGGATCCCACTGATGATACCGTTGGTAATTTAGTGCGCTTTGAAGGCTTAAAGAAAACCGACGGTAAAAAGTTTTTAGAAAAAGAACTCATGTTGGAGCTAGGCACCTTTATGCCAATAGGTAGTGATGGTGCGCTTGGTTTACGGCGAATGACTCAAATACTCGCCGACGCGGATTACATAGTACAACTTGATGAAACAAATGTTGTTTCACACGGTGAGCTACTCCACGATATGAAGCAAGTACAAAACCATTTGCAAATTGCCTGGAATGTAAACCCACAAACAAATAAACCGACACGCCATAATATATTATTAGACGCAAAGAGCATTGCGCAACATGGTGAAAGTAAACCGTTAAAACTTCAATTTAATGGTTTGCACGGTAGTCGCTTTAGTTCAAGCCAACTTGGTACATTGTTTGATTCATTACGTGATCGATTTTCTGGGCCACCACTAACACTTTCTATTACTGTTACACCTGAACTAAATACATTAGAAGTGGGTGATGTGGTACGCGTAAAGCTTGACAGCATTAATGATTTTATAACCGGTTCAACTATCGATAGATCGTTTGAAGTACAGCAAGTAAAAAATAATTGGTTTACCGGCAATATAAATTTAACATTATTTGCTAGCTCGCAAAGCAGTGAAGCCACCGCGTACGATACTGTACCGGCGGTATTAAATGATGCCTACTATATTAGCCAAGGTAACGATCTTGCAAGCTATGTTGGTGGTGGTTATAACGCTGCAAACCACTTTAACTTGATTACCAGTGTTGGGCATATTACAAGCGATTGCACGTTAACCGGTGGTAGCAATTTAAACTCAGCGACCAATATATTTTATTATGATGGTGACTTGCAAATTGATGATGGCGTTACCGTTACATTAAAAGATAATGTTCAGTTACGCGTTAAAGGTTTTTTAACTATTAACGGTGCTTTAAATGGTAAGGGCGAAGGATTAGCAGCCGGCGGTACGGTTGGTTATGTTGGTATTACAGAAGCGCAAGGCGGCTTGCATTACTTTAATAGTGGTGGTTTTTCTATCACGCGGCGATTTACATCAAGCCGCCAGCCAATATATCAAAGCAGTATAAATTCAATTGAAGTATTTAACCTGGTTAATGGTGGCAGCTCTCTTTCTGGTTTACCTAACTCATTATTAGGCACCTCAGGTAATAGTGGTGGCAACTTCACCACCAAAACCGCAGGCGGTGGCACTTCAATTATCGCAAGTGGTGGCGGCGGCGGTAATGGAGGGGCAGGCCTAACCACAATTACTCGAGGCGTTTCGTTCGGTGCGAATGGCAGAGTCATTACAAGTGGTAACGATGGTGCGCAAGGAAGCAGCGGACAAGGCGGTGGCGCTAACGCTGATTTTGTTGGTTACTCAGGGTCGGGCGGTGGTGGTAGTGCAGGTTGTTGGCTTTGTTTATTGGATGGTTATAACGCCAATATACCGCAATTAACAAATACATTTATTGCAGTACGCGGTAATAACCCATTAGTTGGCTCGCGCATTAATTCGCCTGACACACGAGCTAATTTGGGTAGCTTTCAATCAAGTTATTACCAGGGCTTACCCGGTAAAGACGTTGCAACAAGTCGCGTGCGTGTACAATTTATTCCAGCTAACGCGGTTATTGAGGTTGACCCCGATCAAGGAGAAATAATTAAACCAACATTTTTAACGATTAATTCAGGTACAAACGAATTATTTATAAATAGTGATGGCGGTATTATTACTCGCGCACGTTTAAGTTGGGCCGCCACAACGGATCCCCGTGTTGTTGGTTATGAAACGGAATATAAACCTAGTAGTAGTTTGGTTTGGTATCCGGGCCCAACTAATTTAGGGATAGGATCAACTGAAACTTATATAAGTAATTTAAAGGCAAATACCCCTTATGATTTTAGAGTGCGCGCCGCCGATAACATTCGCAATACATCCGATTGGGTGCAATCACTTAATCATTTGGTGTTAGGTAAAAGTGAGCCACCCGAAGATGTTGCTGGATTTAGCGTTTTACAAAATGGCGAGGCAGCCGTTATAAAATGGATTGCGGTAAGCGACACCGATTTAGCCGGCTACGACATTCGCTATGGTCCACAAGACGCAAACGACTTTAATAACGCCACACCATTAACAACAATAACCAAAGGCACTAATGTTACAAGCGCCGACATTGCAAGTGGTGACTGGCGCTTTTATATTAAAGCGGTTGATACAAGTGGTAACGTTTCTGTTAATGCCGCTAGCTTTGATATGAGCTTTGTTTCTAGTTTCGATATTATTTACCAAAACAACGAAGCACCCGAATGGCCTGGCACCTTAACCAATTTTATAAAACATTATACGGGTGTGCTTATCCCTGATAGCACCGATACCGATAGCACCGCCGATGATGTTATGGATGTTTTTATAAAAAACCCGTATGCCGATTGCTATTATGAAACATTAGAAATTGATAGTGATTATGACGATGATGTGCGCGTATGGGGTGACATTATTAGCGTACTTGGGCCAACGGAAACAGGTGTTGCTGACCCCACCTTACAAATAGATTACCGGCTAAATGCCGGCAGTTATAACGGCTATGAACCATGGAGTGTTGGTGTTGTTACCGCGCGTTTCATAAAGCACCGCTTGCACTTAGATACGACTAAAGGCGTGGCTATCATTCAGCAGTTTAACCCAACGGTTGATTTACTTGAGTGGAGCCAACGCGGTGGAAATGTAATTGTGCCTGCAAGTGGCTTAACCATTAATTATCCTAAACCCTTTCACATGCCGCCATTAGTCAAAGTTTTAATGCAAGGAGGCAGTGCCTTATTTGTTACACGTGAAACCATAACCGAAAGTAGTTTTCTAGTGCATGTTTGGAATACAAGTGGCGCTGAAGTGGGTGGTACCATTGATTGGGAAGCCACCGGCGTTTAATTGAATTAATAAAAAATAGGAATAATTTATTATGAGCTTTACGAAACCAACACAACCAAACGTGGCAGGGGATACGCCGGCACAATATAAAGTAAATATTGATGGCTCAATTAATACGATATTAAACAGCGTATATGACAATACTATAATTTCCACTACCGGAACAAGTAGTGCGTATGCAGCCAATGTTGGATTGACTGCATTCACAAACAATCAAGTTATAAAGGTGGTTATACATACAGATAATGTAAATGCCGGTTGCACAATAAACTTTGATAGCCTGGGTGCAAAATCAATAAGAACATTAGCCGGACTAAATCCATTGAACGGTGTTTTAAAGGCAGGCATGGTTGCAAAATTAATGTACGACGGTGTGAACATGGTTTTATTAAATCCACATCAATCATTTCATGGCGCGATGATGGCCGAAACGGCGGGGGCAGCGCAATCAATACCAAACCTCAATACCACAAAAGTTACTTTTGATACTTCTGTGTATGACACAGATGGAATTGTTGATACTGTAAATAATGAATTAGTAGTTCCTGATGGGGTAACAAAAGTTAGGTTTTATGCAAAGGTTGATTTTTTCACGAATGACACAACAGTTGGATATAGAGAGAGCTTTATCCGCCGACTAATTTATTCCGTCGATTTTTATGGCAATGCTACGCAGAGGTATGTAAAACCCGCGACTGCTTTCATGGGGCCAGCCTTTAATAATGTTTCAGCAGTAGTGCTTGTCGCTCCGGGAGATGTCTTTGAGGTTGCGGTATCCCAAAACTCTGGCGGCGCCGTTAATGTTTTTGGTGGCCGCTTTTTTGCGATGGAGATAATAGAATAATGAGCGCGTTCACAACCCCATTGATTTTAAAAATGCTACCGAACGAACGGTTCGAGGTAGCGCAAGCATTTACCTATCATATTGGAGAGCTTGGTAGTGGTAATATAATTAACGTACCGAAAGGATTTGTAACCGACCTTACCAGCGTGCCACGATTGTTATGGCCAGTTTTACCGCCACATGGTTTTTACGGTAAAGCTGCAGTATTGCATGACTACCTATATGTTAACGGATTAAAAACAAAAGCGATTGCCGATAATATTTTTTTAGAAGCCATGACAGTATTAAATATCCCGAAATATAAACGCATAATAATGTACAAAGGCGTACATTATTTTGGTAGAGGCAACTACACCCAATGAAGCAAGCGTTTCAGTGTTATAAAATACGGATAACGATAAAATAAATAAATGAAAATATTATTTACATTGTTATTAATGCTTATTGCTACACCTGCGAATGCAGAAGGATGGTATGCAACGGCGGGCATTGCAGTGCATTCAAACCATGATACCATCGGATATGAGGGTAAGGGGGTGGAATTCAATACTGATGGGCCACTTGGCATTCTTGATTTTGGTTATAACCACAAAGGGCTGTTAATCGGTATTGAGCATATCAGCTCAATACCCAACAAAAGAGATCGCGGCATTAACTTGTTATACCTTAAGGTTACGCTATTTTAAAAAGTTACAGCTTTAAACGCAATTAATATCTCGCACTGTATCGGACGATACATTACTTAAACAAAACTATGTTATATATTTGCAACCCAATGGCACATATACAGCATGGATAAAAAACCAAACGAAGTTGAAAAGCAACAAGCCAAAGCGGTTGTTGATGAATTAATTGCACGCTTTGATGCGTCACTAGGGCGCGGCATTCGCAAACGTATTGTTATTGCGCTTATTGTAATTGGTTCATATCTTATTTACATTGCTAGCGGCTTTAAGTTCCCTCATGCCTAATGCGCCAAAAATTGGGCTGGATATAAAGCAAGTTAAAAACTTAATTGTTTCCCCTGTTTTAAAAAAAATAAATCTTTACTCCGAAAGTGCGGTTAACTTAATTATTGGTACTGCGGCACAAGAATCACAATTTAAATATATTAAACAAATTGGTGGCGGGCCTGCATTGGGATTATTCCAAATGGAGCCCAACACTCATGATGATATATGGGATAACTACCTTGCGTATAGAAAAGACTTAGCGAGTAAGGTGCGAGCACTTGCAACGCAGAAGTTATTTTTTGACCATGCCGCCGATGAAATGATTGGTAATATTTATTATGCCGCGGCCATGTGCCGCATTCATTACTTACGCGCGCCCATGGCTTTACCCGATGCCGATGATATTGAAGGCATGGCTAATTATTGGAAAACATTTTACAACACCGTTCACGGTGCTGGCACCGTTGACGAGTTTATAAGGCATTACCCCCGTGGCTACTAGTATTAACATTGCCTATATAGCTTATACATTAATAATGTTGGTAGGCGGCTCAATACATTTGCTTGGCACGTTAATGGAAGAAAGCAGCGCGTTAGGTCGCAGAGTTGGCATAAAAGAGTACCGTGCGAACCACCCGTACAAGTTAACACTCGGTTTTTTTACTTCCATTGCTTGTTTAATTTTATTTTATAGTATGGACCAACTTAATATTGTTAGTGCGTTCTTAGCCGGTTATGCCGGCGATTCAATTGTTAAAAAAATTGCTAATACCACGCAATGGGGAGCACGATAATGCAAGCATATATTATCGCCGCTATAGTAGGCGTCGGCGTTTTAAGTAGTTACTTTAGTTATGATTATGGTGGGGCCGAATGTGTTAATGATTACCTGGTTAACAGCACCCAAAGTGCGCAAGCGTTTCAAACTGAAATGCGCAGCATACGCAAACAAAGCCAAAAAGAAATTAATGACGCTCGAATTAATGCAAGGCTGTACAAAACAAAAGTTGACGCATTAACCCGCAAAGCGTTAAAGACTAACCCTGAATTTAAGGCGTACTATGATGCCCCTGTACACGATGAAGCGCTTGCCATTATTTTTGGCGATAACACCTATAGCAATATTACTAAGTAGTTGCGGCACCGTACCCATTGCGGTGCCGCGACCTTGTGATATTAACGGCAGCTATATACAGCCGCTTTATTTTCCTGCTCGACCACCGGGCGAAGTATTAAACTCCGATTTAATTACCATTATGCAAATATTGCGTACGGATATTGAACACGATAATTTAATTAAAAATAAAGTATTGCTGCAGATAGATAAGTGCAATAACCCAAATTAGTTTTTAGTTAATTCACTTTTACGGTATTTATTTTTGAGCTCTTTGAGTATTTTTTTATTTTCACTCAAACCTAAAACATACCCCGAGCTGGCACTAACAGCCGTTATACCAACTACAGCCAACACTGTAACCACTAAGCTTTGTATTTTTAATTTTGTATGATGTTTGGGTGTTGGTGTTTTTTTTATAATTAAGCTTTCTAGTCCTTCGCGCATTGATTGCGCTACTGGATTATTTTCAATGACTTGAAAGTCGATACTTGTTTGTTTGTTTTTATGTACTGTCATGCTACCCACCTAATGACGTTAAGCGCGTCCGTGCAATACGTTTTCCTACCTCCACCAAGATTGGTGATGTAGTCATTAAATTATTAAACGGTATAAAATGCAAGGTTTAATGGGGTTTTTGGTATTATTTCACATTCTTATACCTGAAATATAACTGGTAACTTTGAAAATTATAATATTTATTGTGGTTACATACATAGAATATTAATTATAATTGCTTACTTAGTGTTGCCCCATACAATATTATAAAATTCCTTGAAGGGCTTTGGTAGGTACGTTTTATAGTTTTGGTAGGTGTAATTTATATCTCCATCAATATAGGTTCGTAGTAAGTGCAATCTATAGCCGCCTTCTTTGCCGTTCGCTATTTTCAGTATTTGTTTTTTTGTTATAATAAAGTCTTTTTCTGAAATGTTTTTACGTATTATTGGGTTGTATGCTAGACCGCCAAAATCAGATGGTTGAACAGGCTTTAATACAAGCTTATCACCGTCTATTATAATTTCTAGGCTCTCACTTCGACTAAAATTAGCTGCTCTTTTCATTTGCACCACTAACCGCGCATGATCACCATATTTACCTTCCCAATAAAGGCCAAATTCAGGGTAGCCTGCACCGTGATTAGCTAATGCCGGCGTCATTCTAACCACTTTAGATTTATCAAACTTAGATATGTCGGTGTTTATCGTGCCGCGCTTACTTAATACTGCATCTAGTGTGGTACAAGCCGATAAAAGGGTAAGTAGTAGCAGTAGTATTATATTTTTCATTTACCATCCTTGTACTATTTTAATTTTATAGATGAATATAATCACGCTGTCATTCGCCGCGTTTCAATTAATGTTTTTGCCATTTTTGGGTCCAAATGATGCGTGTCGAGCCCATAATGATAGAGCGGTATCGCCATTTCCAATACGGTTAATGGGTTATTTTTATGCCCCAATACTTCCCCTTGTTCAAGTATCATTTTAAAAGCATCAATCAATAATGGGATGTCCATGGGGGTGTTAGCGGCCTCTTGTATACGCGGACCAGCGCCATTAATTAGCCATTCTAGTGTTATTCCGGTATCGCCGGAGAGTTTAGCCATTGAGTCTAAGCTTGGTGCAGCACCATTCGGCCTACACCAGCCCGTTACAGTTGGCCCCGATAAACCACGCAAGCGAGCATACTCAACCCGCTTGTTATAACCAGCATAATCTAAGGCAAAAGCAATGCGTTCGGCATACTTATTGTTAGGCTCTGCTTTCGTTTCGGTGTTATTAGTAGGCATAGCCTTATTATACGCAATTAGTATTATTAAAATAATTAAAATGTAATGTTGATCTATCTTAAAATAAGTGCTACCTTTCTTTTATGCAGGAAAATAAATGAAATCAACATTTCGGTGAAAGCATGAATTTAGACGAATATTTTAAATCTGAGAAACTCAAAAAGTGCCTAGGCGATACAATGGCTAAAATGGCTATGCGCCGTGGTGTTGCCCCTGCAAGTATTCGCGGATGGCGGCATGGTGAGGGTATCTCGCTTGAAAATGCTTTCTGGGTAGAAACAGACACTAACAGCCAAGTTACCGCACGTGAAATTAACGAATTCCAAAAACGACTAAAACAGGATTCTGCCGCATGAAAATGATCGGCTACATTCGCGTAAGCACCGATGACCAGGCGAAAGAGGGTAAAAGCCTTTCGATTCAAGGTTTGCAGATAAATCATTATTGCGATTTGCATGGCCATAGCCTTGATTTTGTTTTTATCGACTTTGGCGTGAGCGCATCGATTGAGCTGCAGAAACGGCCTGCCGGCCAAGCCATGATGACCGCCATTAAAGATAAAGATATTGACGGCATTGTATTCCAACGTTTTGATCGCATGTTTCGCATTGCCGCCGACGGCTTAATTACCGGCGGCCGATTAATTAAATGCGGCATAGCGGTGCAATCGATTAATGAAGGCGTAAACATTAATACCACTGCCGGTTGGTTGGTTTTTACCATGATGCTGGGCACCGCCGAGTATGAACGCAATAAAATTATTGATCGGGCACGCGAAGTAACCGCCGGACTGAAAAAACAAAACAAAGTATGGGGCCATGTGCCATATGGCTGCATTGAATATGGTCGCAAGGTTTATCGCTGCCAAGCTACCTGGCCGATGCGCGAGTGGATACAAGAAATGCGCGACACGCAAAAACTTACCTTTAACGCCATTACAAAAATATTGTTTAAAAATAAAATTGAAGCACCTAAAGGTGGGCATGAATGGCATGCCAGTACGGTAATGGGTTTGTGTAATTCGTTCCATGCTCACAAGGTTATACCAATGCTTGGTTCATACAACGAAACGGTTGTTTCAAACAATTTACAGCACTCTTATACAACTAAATAAAGGGGTAGGCCAATGGCACTAAAAGTAAAAGACAGAAAAATTGGATTATGCGAGGGGTGGTGTGGATGTGTTGACCACAACTTAGTTGATGGCCTTTGTGCACACTGCCGCAAGCGTACTAAAACCATTGTTGCTAGCAATACTGTATTGAATGCAACAAACATTAGTAAGCCTTTAAGTTTGGCGGGCTGTTAATGGATTTAATTATTACGTCGGCACCCTTATTTTTATCGTCTTTGGCGTTAATTTTTTTGCTGGGCTTGCAGCAACAAAATGTTACTGCGCAATGGCATGGTTATAGTTTTTTAACATCGTTCGGTATTGCCGGCGCACAAATTTTTTTTATTAAAAGCACTGTTTCAACGGATTTGTGGGTGGGTGTATTGGCGATGGGGTTAGGTAGTGCAATTGGTGCATCGGCTTCGATAGTGGTGCACAATTTTTTACGCCGCCGTAAATCCGTGATTGGTAAAATAATAAATTATTAAAAGGCTCAGAAATGACCACCAGAAATAAAACAATAAAACAATACGTTGATGCTTATACGCATGAAACAAATGTTAGTGAGGCAACTTTTGCCGACATGGTTGTTAGTTTGTATGCGTGCAACATTAAAGAAGTTGATCGCACAATAAAATTTCATATGAATGGCGATGCCTATAATGATATGCGCGCCAATGCACAAATTTTGCGCCGGTTCTTTAATGGTGAAACGCGTTTACCCTGCGAGATTGAAGAGTCAATCGTATTGGCGTTACCCGTTCCATGGCGTGAAAGCCTGCTGCAGG
>Ga0316205_10000937_pt1 | contig 42260 bp, 80 predicted proteins | sample 3monthpyrite_MG_FD_204941 | JGI IMG/M metagenome (GOLD analysis project Ga0316205, IMG submission 204941) | Microbial mat bacterial communities from mineral coupon in-situ incubated in ocean water Damariscotta River, Maine, United States -... | ecosystem: Environmental > Aquatic > Marine >...
TGATGGTGATCGTTATGGTTATGGTCATGGCTATGACTATGGCTATGGTGATCGTTATGGTTATGGTTATGGTCATGGCTATGACTATGGCTATGGTGATGGTGATGGTGATCGTTATGGTTATGGTCATGGCTATGACTATGGCTATGGCTATGGTGATGGTGATCAACTGTATTGGCAGTTATCGCTATCAAACATTCCTACACCGGACAATACGGTGCTTGCTTACTGTTGGACGAACGAAGACGGATCTCCGTCGAACGGGGGGGCAGGAACTATCGCTAGATCAGGCGCAACACATGAAGTTGCTGGACCCTTAGAAATCTGTTCAAAGCAAGCCCTTCACGCAACATTAACTCCCCCAGCTTGGCGCGGAACTAAATTGTGGATTGTTGCTATGCACAAACCCGTCGTGTTTGGTAACGACAAAATTGGCTCACTGAAGCGAACGTTTATTTGTGAATTTAGCAATAAGGACTAAGTGAGAATACTACACAGGATAAAGGCTGATGACTGTTAAATACGTATTGCTTGATATGAATACTGGCGAGTTCAGTAACTCCTGGACTGAAGAAGAAATGGCGCTAGCAAAAGAAAAAGGCTGGAAGCGTGAGACTGTGCGAACACCTAGCCGTTTCAATCCAAAAACTATTAAGGAAGGCCCAAAACAGCGGGTGATAGCCTTAGAATTGGGCGCAGGTTATCGATGGTAAGTATGTTTTCTGCACGTGTCCGTATGGGTTATTAAGATTTAATGATGGATTACTAGAATTTAAAGAATAACAGGAGATAGAAATGAATGAACCATACAGACCAAGCAACGGAACAGAGGGCATGGCTTTTATTTCAGAATGGTGTGACGAGTGTATCCACGACGATCCAGAAAATGAAAAATTCTGTCCGATTGTGGGTGCAACAATGATGCTGGATGTTGATGATCCAGACTATCCTAAAGAATGGATTTTTAATTACGAAGAAAACAGGCCGCGCTGTACAGCGTTTAAAGCTAAAGAATAATGGCAACCGGCTGACCCTTGATTGCTCGCTACGACTGAGGGTGTCAGTAGGTCAATTAGATCACGCATGAATTGTGATAGCCACACATGCAATGCAAGATGCCAGTGAAAATCTGGTCTGATGTAAACCAGCCGGGAGCCTCCCTATAGGAGATGGGTAATGTTAATACTAACTAAATTATTTTATCTATCATTATTTTTAGTTTTATCACTCGCTTGTTTAGATAAGTTCGGTGTCGCGGTTGGTAGGGTATTATTTATTACATTTAAAATAGCAATGCACGTTTTTATATTATCCGGTTCGATCTTAATTTTAATTATATGAGGCCACGCTATGACTGATACATTAGGAGATACATTACCTGAAGAAATAGCGAGAGTGCGTCAAGTGCTTGCGACGTACATTGAGATAGGCCCGCCGGGTCAGTTCGGCGCTATGATGATAGAGGAATCTTTACGGCGCGCAGAAATTGCGGTGATGCGCGGCGATATTGTTGCAATGATTCAAGCCTATAGCGATTTAAAGGAGATTAAAGGGTGACTGATACAGCATTAAAGCCTTGCCCGTCTTGCAAAAGTAGTAGCTTGTATTATTTTGAGAGCACAGCCCCGTACTACTCAAAATCGAGCGACAACCCCACGCGAATTGTTTGTAGAGATTGCGGGGCCAGCGCGCCTAAAGAAGCTTGGAGCAAACGCATAGAGGATGAGCGAGTGAAAGAAATCGAAACCGTAGGACTAGCATTCGTAATGTTGATATTTATTATACTTTTTTTCGGTCAGCCTAGTTTACATGATGCAATTATTCACTACTTGATGGGAGGTAACCAAAATGGATAATACAGATATTATTAAACAAGTAATTAGTAAACTAAAAACAATGCTGCATTTGCAGGCTGGTAGTACATGCTTTGTTTCTAGTAGTGATATAAAAGAAAGTGTCGGATTACTTAATAAACTCCAGCCTGAGCCTGATTTTTATCAACCTGGGGATTTGGTAATACTGTCCGACGAGGGCCCTTACTACCTTGGGTACTATGTTGAGAATGGAGAGCATGGCCCTGATAACCCTGTCATTAGATCTGATGGCGATGAATATATTTTAGGTGATAGTGAGGAGCTACTAGGTAAAGTCATCATACAAAAACCCGGGCAAGAATTTTTAGAAGTGATTAAGCATGATGGGGGCGAGTATCCGGGGCATCTAGATGATTTTGTTTGCTATTGGAGGCCCGACAGAAAGCTGCCAAACGGAAACTGTTTAGCATATGCGGTGGAATGGTCGAATGTTGAAAAATACCTAGTCCTTCGCAATGGGGGGAGTGATGCGTGATTTAAAAGAAAGGTTGCGTGGACACTATACTTGCGGCCCGTTTGGGACAAGAGACTTTAGTTCTTACATCCCTGCTATATCTATAGAAGCGGCTGACTATATCGAGCAACTCGAACAGCAGTTAGCTGATGCGAATGAATTAATTAAACAGTACCGCGATGCAGAATCGCAAGTTACTCACGATTGGGGGTGGTGATAGAGACTCAATCCTTGATAGCGTTGATAGGTATCTAACTAAATACGGAGTCAACAATGAATCAGAGTGATATTGATAGAATTAAAGAGCTAGACGAAGATAAGCCCAGAGTGATTTTAAACTGCCACCCCACTTGGAGAGTTGAATATTTAGATATGCAAGAAGGTAACCAAAATGGATAACACAGATATTATTAACAAACTTAAGTCTACATTACCAGAATTAGGCTCTATCGATGATAACGAGGCAAGAAGCGCGTTAAAAACTATCATCACAGTGATTAAGAAGCTCCAACCCGAACCGTATTTTTATCAAGCTGGGGATTGGGTGAAGTTTAAATATAAAGTCAGTATTAATGAGTATAAGGTGTCTGCTGGCTTTCTTAAAGAAAACCCCAGAATTGAAACCAGCTCTTGGTGGGATATCGTGTCTGATGATGAAAAAATTATAGGCGTTCCACTAGAAAACATCATCTGCAAACTCATCGAACAAAAACCCGGGCAAGAATTTTTAGAAGTCATACCGCATGATGGGGGTGAGTATTCTGGGGATGATAACGATCATGTGATTGCCTGGTATCGAGATGGTGGGCTTACTTTTTGCAAAGCAAGGCATCTTGGATGGGGTCACTTCGATAGCAATTCGGACGTAGTGAAATACGTAATCCTAAGCAAAGGTGGTGAGTGATGAGTGATTTAAAAGTAATTACAGATTCAAAAGAAATCCCACCCTTGCTGTCAATAGATAGAGTTGGCAGCAATATCGAGTCAGTAACTATTAATGTTGCTTCATTGTATGCGCGGATAAAACAACTCGAACAGCAGTTATCTGAAGCGAATGAGATATTCGAAGCGTTTGGTGAAATAAAGTGCTTACACTTAGGCGATGGCGGGACGGGATCGGGAAGTGAGGTTCTGGTCGGCATTGATTTCGACAGTATCTTAGAAATATCTAATATGATAACTAAATACGGAGTCAGCGATGAAACAGAGTGATATCGATAGAATTAAAGAGCTTGATAGTAATGCCACACCTGGGACTTGGACATGGATAAATAGTAATATGTCGATCAATCGCTTTGGTAGGCTGTTTGCTAACTCTGACTTGGTGCTTGATGCGGACCTAGGTGCATTTGGTAGTAATATACATGATGCAAAACTCATCGCAGAATACCGCACCCTCTGCCCTGCTCTGTTAGCTGAATATGAAGCATTGAAGCGTGCTAATTCTAATCAGATTAATGCGTTGATTGAATGTAATAATGAATTAATTCGTTCCGATGAAAAAACAGCTACAGCATACGAGAAGCTTGATGCAGAAATAACGGTAAGGAATATTCTGAGTGAGCAATGTACTGCACTTATTGCTGAACTCGAAGTCGCAAATAAAAAACTAGAAAAGTATCAGGCGGTGGCGGCTGCAATGGATAGGCTATTTCAAGCACTAGAACAACTAAAGGAAGGTGAATGATGAGTTATGATATGTATGATTTCGGTAGCGATTGCGCAGAGACTTACTCGGGGACGTGTGAATGCGGGAAAGTAGTGGAGGTTTCAGCGCAATCGGATAGAGGACCGGAGTACTACACCGAGATATATGTTAAATGCGAGTGTGGGAAATCGGTCTATTTTAACTTGCCGGTAAATTAATAAAGGAAGGTGAATGATGAATAACAGACTACGTACAGCATTACTAGAACTCGCTATAGCATATATAAAATCAGAAATACCAAAAGTTGATTCTATGTCACGCGTAGCAATTATTGATGATATAAGGGCGGGCTACTGTCCCGATTGCTGCGGTGATGATCTTCCATGTTACTGTGAGAGAGATGAATGATGGAATGGATTAACGTTGACGATAGGTTGCCTGAAGATGGTATTCAGGTTTTATTAAGAGGGTCATCGAGCTACTCTTCTTCTAAGTATCACTATGAGTCAGGACGGTATAGTAATGATAGAAAAGCTTTTGTAGATGATGCGTGTAACAGGATAACTGATGGATGGCCTGAGCCAGATAGTTGGTGTTATCTACCTGAGCCGCCGGAATGAATGTCCTGCCAACAGATAATTGGATGACTCTAAGGAAGTTTGCTCAAGAAACTGGGTATACTGAAAGAGCGATTTATGATAATAAATCAAAGGGTTGCTGGCCCACCTGGATTTTTGTCAAGGACGGGCGTAAAGTAATGGTTAACTACACAGGATATAACCGATGGCTGAGTATGAAGGCGTCAGAGCAATATCAAATTCCAGCATTGAGATAAGCTTTTATTATAAGGGTGTTCGGTGTCGGCCCCGTATAAAGCGATCGTCTACAAATGCAAATAAAAAATACTGCTCTCAATTAAGAAGTAAAATATTAATGGAAATCGACGAGGGAACTTTTTGCTTTGAAGAGTACTTTCCTGATCATCCATTAAATGAAAAGTTCTCCCCCGCCCTTTCTTTTCAACCGCTCATTGATTCGGTTGTGGCTTACGTTGAGTCATACGATAAAATCCAACCGACCACAAAAAAGATTTACTTAAGAAGTTTAGAATTATTAAGAACAAAGATAAATGTACGTGTTGGGGAATTAACGAAGAAACACATATTAGAAATATCCGAAACCTGGACTGACTCAAGAACCGGTAAGCCTGTTACAAGAAAAACGATCAATAATCACTGGATACCTGTTCGCAAATTCTATAATGAAAAAGCATCAAGGGAAGATATTCAAAATCCATTTTATGGCTGGGTGTTAAATGAAGGCGTTAAGAATAAAAAGCCAGAAATCGACCCGTTCTCAAAAGACGAAATTGATGCCATCTGCACCTCTGGCAGCATTACTAACATGGTTCAGTTTGGATATTGGACAGGAGTAAGATTATCCGAGTTGTTCGCGCTAAAGTGGGAAGATATAGATTGGTTGCATAGTAAAGTAGAAGTCTGTCGTGCTCACGTTTTAAACTTCAAAAAAGACACTAAGACTGACGCTGGTGAAAGGGTTATTGATTTACTTCCTCCCGCTTTAAAGTCTTTAGAAGACCAAAAACAACACACATTCTTATCAAGTGAGTACATATTCACCCACCCTGTCACCAACAAACCATTCATGACTGACAGGGAATTTAGAGATAAAATCTGGACGCCGTTATTAAGAAAGGCAAAGGTAAAATATCGACCACCAAAACAACTCCGCCACACGTTTGCTACTATCGCAATCTTAAGTGGAGAGAATATTTATTGGGTAAGTAAAATGCTAGGACACGCCGATCCAGCTTTTACCATGCGCGTCTATTATCGGTGGATGGAAAAAGTGGCGGAGGAAGGAGGTAAATTAATGCTGTCCAAAATGCTGCCCAACGACAGCGAAAACCAGCGAATTACAGCGAAATAACGGACAGTATTCAAACAGGAGATTTAGAGAAAAACGTTATAAATCAGTAATTTAAGCATTCAATAATGGTGGGTCGTGAAGGATTCGAACCTTCATTTGCCTGTGCCTGTAATTTAATAATCTATTATTTATCAACAGCTTAAGGTGGTAGATAATAGGCGCTTAATAAAAAGCTGTCCAAATGCTGTCGATTGCTATACTATATAATAGATTCTATGCTTAAACGACTTCTCAGCCTCTTGATTTTCACCCTACCACTGAGTCTACTTGGGGCTGAACGCGACTACCAGGAAAAATGGTGCGCTGAGATGGGTGGTAAAACAGAAGTTTCGGTCGAAGGCGGAAGAGTTGATTGTCTCACCGAGATTTATGCGATTGAAGTTGATCACGCTAAGAAGTGGAAACAAGCAATAGCTCAGGCTAGGTGGTATGGACTACAGACGGGTAAGCGACCTGGGATATTATTGATTGTAGGTCCAGGTGATCAAAGGTATGTTGATTATATTGAAGAGTATAAAGCGGGGTATGATATTTATTTGAGAGTTTGGACAATAGAGAAATAGCCCGCTTAATTTTTAGGAGAAATTTATGAGAAAAAGAAATCCAGTATTCAAGCAAAATCGTGATTTTATTATAGCAATGAAAGCCAAAGGTTATTCAGTAGGGCTTTATAAAGGTAGAGTGTTAATTATTAAGTGAATTAGGAAGATAATTCAGATTCTAGCTGTTTGTAGGTCTCCCTTTCTTCGTCATCCATATTAGAAAAGAAGTTTAACTCTTGAAGTGCTTTAAACATTATTTGTGATTTTTCTTTCTTGGTTTTAGCGTGAAATAATTCCATACGATGTTTAATAGTGTTCATAGGTTCCTTAATTGGGTACGATAGATCACAATAAGTGTGATATTCCGTCCAATATTTTTGGCTTATATCCATTGCTTCAGTAGATAAGATAGTGATAATTCCATTAAGCAGTAATTACCGTCTTTAACTTCGTGCTTGTATAAGCAACCCTGCCAGTGATCGTTTCCCTGTGGTCCTTTGTATTCTTCGTCATGCTGGTAGAATGAACCCGCTATCGCGCCTCTCGTTGTTTTTCCATTATTTAGGTATTTTTCTGCAATATCTTTACCTTGCCGGTGACCCTGGGTAAATGAGAAACCTAATGTGCTAAGCATATTTCTACAGTTACCACCTAGCGCGCGGCCAGTATTGGTATTATAGAAATAATGACAATAATTAATACCATCTATTTCGAGTATCTTAAGAAAAGGGTTAACTTTCCAGCCAAATTTCTTTAACTCTAATGTATCGAAATTTAACGCCTTTCGACATTCTGTGTGCTCGTCAGTGTAACGCGTTATTCTGTCTTCATGATTACCTAATAAAAATTCTAACCTTGGCTTGTATGGTCTGAGTTTTTTTCTTTTTCTTTTTCTGTTCAGGGCTTCAATGGGAGCCATTAAAAGCTCTAGCCCCATTATCCCTGCTTCTATATCATCTAACCAGTCAACGCCTTCTTCGGCTTTCTTAGCTTTAGAATCCCATGCGCTTAATGATGGCATGTCCCAGTGATCACCGCCATGGATAATGACGTTAGGCATTTTATCAGCAATGTAATTCCCTGCTGCTTCCATGTGTTCAATGTAAACGTTAGGTTTTACTTGTGTATCTGAAATCCAAAAATGCTCATTCATCATTACACCTTTATGTAGTCCACGCCACCGCCTGTTGAGGGGTCGATGATTGAAGCTATTTCTACCGCCTCGATGGGATTTTTACCTAAATGCATAGCAGCTAGCGCGGCTTGAGAGCCAGACCCGATAGCATAGAATGGGTCGTCTACTTTCATTCTTGATAGCGACGCCGGATAAATATATAAACCAAACTTAGTTAGCTCTAGAACTTCTATTTCGTCGAACTCTTCGGGCTTGTCTGCGGGGTTTTTCTTATTCTTATACCACGCTAAAAATATCTCACATTGATCACAGTCACCCGCTAGCCCGATGATTGATTGGTGGATTTTGAATATTTTAGTATTGTGAAACTTCTGATCACCATAGGTGTTTTGTTTATCGCCAGACATCCCCTGTAGGTTTGCGGCTATAGTGGTCATATACTAATGCCGGATAAATCAAAATGCTGCTTGAAACAATGATAACCTTTAGCGTGGTCCCTAAAAGATTTATCCAGCTCCTTTACCGCTAGTCTTCCTTGTGCCTCACACATTTCCAGAGTCACCTTATCGTTAAAATATATTTGTGTTCGTATAGGCTGACTATCTGCGGGACTGTATAGAGAGATTATTAATATAACAACGTCCATAATTACCTCCTGATGAGGTTGTTTATAAAAACAAGGATTAGGACGAAAAGAAGAAGGCTTCTAGCTAGGAATGTTAGACTTAAATTCAGCGTGAAGCTTATCGCTTTCTTGAAATAAACCATCAAGCTCTTCGTCAGTGATATCACGGTTTTCAATTTCTGACTTCTGCATAAGTTCTTGTATGCGTGCGGCGGTGGACAGACTTGAGTTTAAAATATCTAAAGCTATAAGAAAGTTATTACTCACTATTCACCTCCAACAAATGGCCGTATGGCCGTTAAAATTTGAGACATGGCTAGTATTTTATTCTCAGCCAATTCTATATCGCTTAACTTAATTGCTTTGCGTGCAGCATTGCGTGCTTTGGTGTAATCAGTAAATGCCTTATCAATTTTCAACTGTTTCTCAACAGATAGGCGTCCTTCACTTTGATGTAATAGTGCAAGTTTCTCGATTTCTTGGAACGAGATCTCTACTGCTGCCATACGCTTATTTAATGTATTGATAGGTGACGATGCGCAGCCTATAAGGAAAAATACCAGGATAAAAGCTATATGTGAGTAGTTTTTCATTTATCTAGAGTCCCTTTTCGTTTTGGTATAACGTCAGCAATTAAAGCTTTAACGCCAGTAACTAAACCAACAATCGCCGCACCTGCTCCGCCCTCGCCTAATTGGATATTAATAAAATCCATTATTAATACAACGTTTTCACGTAGTCCGTCTATTGAAGCTAAAGCAACACCAAAGAATGTCGCTATAGCAGTTCTGTAACCTTTTAATTTTTCCATTACCATCTCCCTTCGTGATTAAATGAATAGTGATTGCCGTCTTTCCTGTCTCCGAATCCACCCCATTCGCATAGTGGATCAAGGGCCATCCAGAACTCACCTAAGAATCTATGATCTTCGGTCTTTGTTAGATATTTTCCGTTTTTAAATAAGTTTAAATCGAAAGCTAATTTTAATTTATGATTAGAATATTGAGAACTGTAGCTTTTCTTTTCGCCGTAAATTCCGTGGACTCTTGCGTCTCTGAAGAAGTCACCAAATGAAACTTCATAGCCTTGCGAGTAAGCGTAATTAATTAAAAGTGCAGCGTATCTAGGGAATAATCGTTGTTTTTCGCCAAGCGTCATTTTTTTAACATCTCTCTAATTCTAAGAATGGTCCAAACCAAAGAAACACCTAAAAACACAAATGATAAAATTGGGTTAATGACTTCGGATAGCCAAGCTATCGCTGTTAATACCCCGCCAGGAATGGCAACGGCATCCCCTATATGTTTTACTTGGTCTGAAATTTCATTCACTTATATAAACCTCATAACTATATCGGTGACAGTGCAGTTTCGGCTACTGGATGCGGTTGAACTCATTTGAATATTAATGTCTGTATACCCAGATTTATCTGAGATGGTTAAGGTGCCCGTTCCTGTCCAGTCAATAGTTGTAGCAGCGTTATCTAAAGTGGTCCCATTATTTGTATCTGTTGTTAATCGTGCGTGGGCGTTGGGACTAGTTGCGCCGGGGTCGCCTAACTTTATTTGATACTCAAGAGATGTCGCATTCGCTGGTATATACGCTCGTGTAGTGTGTATTGTTGTTAATGTATTTACTGACGTTGTTGTAGTTAGACTTGGATCAGACCAGTTCATTTGAGAGATGCCATCTGAGTTGGGCCAGTCTAAATCTGTTTCATCAATAGCCCCTTTTACCGCTAACGCGCCTAAACCCAGGGAGGTTCTAGCTGCCGATGGTGTCTCAGCTGTCCAGCTTGAGCCATTCGCAACAATAAAATTGTTGGCTGTTGTTGATATGCTCGCTAAATCAGCAAGTTGCGCATCATAAGCCTGAACATCGGTTCCAATCGCCAAGCCAAGGTTTGTTCTTGCTGTGCTAGGGCTTGCCAAGTTCGCTAAATTCCCCGTCCCAGTTATCCCGCCGGTTAACGCGTGCCAATTTGTTCCGTCAGAAACAACAATGGCACCATCCCCCACAGCCAGCGCTAAAGTGGCAGCACCGTTTATTGTTTCCGATCCATTTGGATCAATAGTAACCGTCCCAGCTCCAGCATTAAAAATCATAAACGTAAAGTTTGTTGATGCCGTGGCTGCGGCGACTAGATCAGCCGTAACCGAATTTGTAACAGTAAATAATTTACCTTGATCGGATGATGTAACATTAAAAGTAGTGGTTTGGGCTGATACATTATTACCAAACACCTTTCCAAATGCGCTGGTTAGCTCGGTATCAATTGCCTCAGAAAGCGTTTTTATTGGGTCTGAAAGTTTTGTTTTATGCTTTGCCCACGTGATTTCATTATCATCTGACTGTGATCCATCGTCGGGCGGTGGACTACTGTTATATCCTGATATAGACTGAGGAGTGTATTGGTTAGACATGGGTGGTTCCTATGAGGTTTTCGTGGTCTAAAATTGGTGCATTTGTGTTTATGGCAAGCTCGAAAGCTTTGATAGTGGGCGGTATGGCTGCTGGCGTGGTGGGTCAGCTACTGTTTTCTGCTGTGAAGGGTGAATGGGTAGAGATATCTATTATTGATGTTCTTAAATTTCTGCATATTCCCCACCCCGAAGCGCCGAGCGTTGGACTGGATATGCTTAGCTACATTAACGGTCCGCTTTTTTGTGTTCTGCTTGGTATTTTTTCACTTTTTATTTCTTACAAGATTAATTGGAAATATGCTGACCACCTTGACGTGCATGTATTTAAATAATCATTCCTGCGCCCCTACCCCGATTGCTGCCCCTGCACCAACATCGTTGGGTTTTTTCGGTATAGGCTCAAATAAGGCTTTCACTTGTCGAGTAGCGTTAGCGTTTATATGGCTCTTAAAAGTTCCTCGCACTAAAGCTTTTATTCCGCTAGACATAAAGGGGAATTCAAACGCTTGAATAACTTTGGTCTTAAAAGATGTATTGGAGGTGTTTACCGCTCCACTGACTTTATTAGTTGCGATTAACATAACTCTGCTTAACTGTTTGAATAATTTTATTTCAGATTTAGAATAAAGTGTCTTCATTAGTGCGGGATGGTTTGTTAAGGCGCTATCCAAAGAAGAGGATAATTTATCACCGCTTAAGATTCTTTCTAAAGTTGGGCTTCTAACGCCACCCCTACCTTGGCTGGATATTAATCTTAAAAAACCCTCTTCTTTTAGAGATTTCCATGCAGGAGAATCTTCACCTAGCAAGACTTTCATTTCCTGCAAGGCGCGGGTTCCGCCAGATTTTGCGCTTAACGAATTTGCTGTAAATATTTTATTAAGCGCTTCCTCTGGGGTTAATTTTAATTGTCCATTATTAGTTTCGATTAATGATTTAATGATATTATTAGATTCAAATTTTATAGCGTACTCTTTTCTTAGGCCCCTGGCTGTCATAAAAGACTTAAGAGCGTCCTTGTCTCCCCTGATCATCGTTTCCTCTATAAGGTTATCCATATAATCATCGAACTGTCGTTTTGCGGCAGAAGAGGCGGCGGCTTCAACGGTGTCGTTTGATCTAGATAGAGTGGCCAGCTGGCTTCTAACATTTTCCAACGCTTTAATTTTGACTTCTTTAATGTTGCCGCCAATTTTTAACTGTTTAACAATATCGAATGTTTTCTTTGCGGCGTTAACGTTAAACCTTTGGAACACTTCCATTACGTTTTTATGTAACTGATTAACGCCTTCGCTTACAACGGTTGTGCTTTTGGCTATCGCATCATCGTACGCCTGTCCAACAGAGGTCTTTAATTGTTGCGCTTGTGTTGACAGGGCATCTTGAACTTGGGCGGCACCTTGGGACGGTGTGAGGCTGTCGCCTGTTCCGACAATAGATTGAACTTCATCAATGTTCTGTCTTAAAGCTTGCTGTTGTGAGTCATCAAATGTTTGCGCAATAACCCTTGACTGCTCGTTAACACCGCCTTTCTTCGCCGCTTCTTCTAAGCTTTGATCTGATACATTTCTTGTAATGTCGCCTTTTGATAAAGGAACGGCTTTAGGTAAGGAATTGGCTTGCGCTATTCCTAATGCTTGTCCTGGGGTTTCTGCAAACGACAGTTGTTTTTCCAGCTCTTTTAATGCGTCATCAGTTAACTCGTCGGGATCAATACCTAACCCCCTTAGTGCGTCTTTACCTTCATCAGTGAGCTGCGCAGTTTTTCGATTAAAGAAGAAATTAGAACGAAATAAGTTCCTTAATCTTTCGGCTGCGATAGGGGTGACGCCCTCGAAAAAACCGGCAAAGAGAGCCGCTAATCCAGCTCTCTCGAAATCAACACCTTGCTCCGTACCGAAAATCTCATCGGCGGCAATGTCTCTAAGTATGCTGCCTGTTCCTGCGCCACTGCCAGCCCCTGTCACCCGACCAAGACCGCTCGGTCCGAACAACTTCGCCCCCCCTACGGCAAAAGGTGCCTCTATAGCTAAAGATATCACAACATCATTAAAGTCTTGGGCGGAGAATCCTTTTTTATTTAGTGCCATGGTTCCTATTCCGTCTAGAACTAAGAACATTTCACCGTTACTTGAAAAGAACCTCGCATCAGGCCTTACTTTTCTTATCGCAGCTATTCTACCCTCTGTAGATGAAGGAATATTCATAGCGGCGTCAAGCCTTCCTAAGGCTGCGTCTCTAGCTATAAACTCTTCAGTGCTTAATTTGTTGCCTTGTTCGTCGCGCGGATTTAGTGCTCTGCCAAATTCATTAGCCATTACTTCCGTTCCTTCTGGAAGTGTGCTTAAGGGTTTCCCTGGTCCACTTATGGAGTCGAAGTCTGAGATCTCACCCTTTGGTGTTCGTCTTATTCCGTTAGGTATTTCACCATTTGCAACTAACTTATTATAGGCGCGCTGTTGCGTTGGCGGTAGCTCGCCTCGGTTCCCTAGCTCTATAAGAGCTTTGTTTTTCGCTGTTGGCTCAATCACTCGAAGCCTACTATGCTTCTTAAGTCGTCGCTTTCTAAATTCTCGAAACTTGACCCTTCTTGGCTAACAAATGAAGACAAAGGAAAATCTCTTGCTACGCTTTCGTTTAACTCTATTCCTCGTTGCTTAAGGAAAACGGCTCGTTTTTTACCGGCCAAAAGTTCTTGTTTTACAGATTCAATTTTTGCCTTAAATACTGTGGGTGAGTCTCCATCAAAAATGCCAGTTCCTGGGTCGGGTAAAGCCTTGATTATTCTTTTAGCTTCACTTTCAGACATTGTAGCGCCTGTGGTGTCCTTTATACCCTGATTTAAGTTTTGAACTGAGATTCGTTTGAATCTAGAGTATCGTGTTAGCGCCTCTTTATCTTTCTTTGGTATATTGGCCCCGAGTTTTTCAAGGGCTGCTTGCGCGCTGAATTTAAATCTAGTCCCTAGCTCTAAAAAGGAATCATCGAAATCTCTTTCTATTGCGTCAATTCTTGCGAGCGCATCATCGGTCTTAATGATTTTCTCGTCCACAATCCCTTCAGCTTTTTTACCTAACGCTAAATCATTAGCGGAGGTAGCTGCCAGCGAGACAGGAGCTTCTATAGCCCCTTGAGATCTTAGCTCGGAAATCGTCTTAGTATCTGTTGTATCAACACTGACAAACTCCCCGCTCTTTTTAAGAAAAGTTTTACCTTGGTTTGTTGCTTGAGCTTTCGATATTTCTTCTGCTGATTTAGTTTCAGTTTTAACGTTTAGCTGGTCGTCAAAGCTGGGTAACTTTTCTATTGATAGGAATTTTTGTTCGATTTTAGGCGTAAAAGTACCTAGACCTTGCTCTTCTGCTAGTTTTGCGATAGATAAAGCTCGATTTCTTGCGATATCTCTTAACCCTTGTGTGTCTTCTAATTTCCCGCCTGCAACGCTGAGGTGTCGCTGTACGGCTACTTCGGTCAGATCGAGTACAGAATCTATTTGCTCTTGGATATTACTTGCAAATTGCTTTCTTTTTTGTATAGCTAATTGTTCCCGCTTTAGTGCTGATGTGTTATCTATTGCATTAGCTCCGGCATTAAAGCCAGCAGCAAAAGATTGTCCTATCATTTTTAACCTCCCGATGTTGCGGCTTTAGTTGCCGCTCCTGCAACCGATCCAACAATGGCGGCTCTACCGCCTTGGAACTCAACTAGTTGATTTTGTATTAGTTGTGATTCTAATGAAGCGAGAGAACTAAAAGTATTTGTTAGGTTATTTGCTATATTTGCAGATAATTGTGACTCAAGATTCAATTGATTTAGTTCAATTGATGCAGCTTGTATGCTGGCTTGAGTTTGCTCATTGATTAATGAAATCCTAGTTTCTAATGCTCTCTGGTTGTTATCTGCTACAGATCTCTCATTCTGAGCTATAATATTAGCTTCTTCTCTGGCAAACTCCGCCTCTCCTCTTGCTAAGGCATCCTGAGCAAAAGATGATCCTAGTACGCGTCTCTTAGATAGATTATCTCTTAACGTTCCAATAGTTCGTCGTCGCGCGTTATTAATATTTGCAACGCCGGCGCTTGCCAACGCGTTATTGGCTGCATTCAACGCACCAAAAGCAGGATTGACTTCATTAATTAATCCAGAGAATTGGCTTCCTCTTTCAAGAGTTCTGTTTTTTATGTCTGCAAGCGACCCACTCAATAGGTCGCCTCTGGTTATACTAAACGTGCCATCATCGAAATTTCCAGAGAGTCCGTTCGATGAAAAATTAGTAGGTTTAAAATCCCTTATCGGTTTGGTGAATTCATCAATCGATTCATTAGGATCGCCAAGCAATATCTTTGCGGTGCTATTAACTATCCCGCCCATTCTTTACTCTCCCATAAAATAGCTGGTTCTTTGTAGATGCCATGTTTGTGTCCTATTCTTCGTATTATCCCGTGTCTTGCTATGCGCTCGTAAAAGTGTTTATCTGGCATTGAACAGTAAAAAAACAAACTGTAATACTTTCTTGTTTCGTTAATAAAATTAACGGTAGATTCATAGATCATGCGTTTTGTTGCCCACGGGAAAAAAGATTGATCCCCTATTAGGGTCCAAGGCCCGTCATCTCTACCAAAAACAAACCCGATAGGGGTATTATTATTTAGATACACCCAATGAAAATCATATAGTTTTGTTGCGAATTCTGTAAATGCAGCATCAAATTCTTGCGGGTTTAGGTTGTCTTTAAATATCCCAAGGCTGCCTTTTTTGTAAGCAGCCCATATATATCTAATGTCTTCCTTTTTAAGGTCTCGAAAGAACGGTTTTCTTTTTAGGGTTTGCGATAATCTAGGTTGTTTTTTCGAACCGGAAGCCGACTTCTTGGATGTTGATGTCTTTAGTTCCGTTATATTCGATTTTGACTTGGATTTCGCCTGAGCCTGATCCGGCATAAAAGTTTTCCCTTGTCAGTCTTCCGTTTAAAGATTGCGAGTAATAAATTTGGTTTGAATAATAACTTCCGGCGTTGTACACTTTTCTTTCTGTTGTTATAGGAAGGGTGATATTTAAAGACTCATCAAAAACATTCTCACCGTTATATAAAATTGTTAAAGATATATCGACTTCATCCGCAGACCTATACAAGATCCACCCCTCAACTTGGGAGGAAATATGATTTAACTGAGTCCTTAAAACAGGGGACGCTCTTAGTGTTCGTATATTGGAGGTTCCGCTATCCCCCGAAGATCCAGATCCTTCCATCCTGTAAAGGTTTCCGCTTGAATCTCCAAAAAAAACATATTCAAGATTGTCGGATGGATCGAGCATACTCATAACAGCTGTTGGCTGAAAACTAGTAGCATGCTGTGAAGTCCATTTAACCCATGGCGATAATTTCGAATTAGCCAGCGGTTTAAAATAAATCCAAGCTTCAGCCTGATTTTCAGGAAAACAATATACTCTTTGGTTTCTTTGATTGTAAATCAAGATCCAGTTTTCATACGCTGCTATCTTGTCAGATATTGGTATAGTTAGATCGTTGTTCTCTACATCACCAAATTCATCTGTAGCAATAACGCTTTCTAGCCTTCCTTGTCTGCCATAAAATATATCAGAACCGACAAAAGTAACAGCTTCATCGCCAGACGCGCCTGAGCGAGGAAAGAAACTCTTAAAGCTAAAATCTTTTGCACTCGATCCTGATAACTTGAAAAGACTTCCTAATTTTGAAGACGTAACAACTGTGTCAAAGGCTTGAACCATTCCATTAATGTAATAGTTATCAGGTTGGACTAGGAAAAATGGATCTTCTTCGCTTAGTGAGCTTGACGGGCGATTGGCTGTGGTGATGATAGTAAAATCCCCGCGCTGTGAGCCAATGATTAAATGCGGGAAATCTGAGCCGTTGTCATGAACATTTGAAAATATAGCCCTCTCATTATCAACAACACAATATCTAGCCCTGAATGTTCCAAACGACCCCGATATTGTTTCGTCTGTAAAGGTGACATTCTGTAAAGTTGTTCCGTCCCACTCCATCACTGGCTGAGCTAAGTTTAGATCGGTAATAATAACTTTATCGGTTAACTGCCAATTCTGACTTAAAGGCCCTCTTAATTTAGCGGAGGAAGAAACTGTTGCTTTTGAAGTGCTAAAGCTTGAACCGTCCCATTCGTATACTTCGGTTCCTGACTGAACTAACATTGAAACTGTTCCGTCAGATTTCAATAAATTAGCAAATCCTCTAATCTCTGAGGTGTTTGGGGTTGTTCCTAATTTATCAAACGGGCCCCTGTTTCTTAATGATGAATTTTTTAAGTCTAAAATATAGTTTTGACCGCTTGACGCCTCTCTGACGTCTATTTCATCTTCTGAAGCAGAGCTATTTTGGCCGCCTCCGAAACGAAAAATAAAAGCGTCTTCTTCTGGTCCTGTTTTAGTCGGCATTTAGCGGGTCTGTGTTGATCGCGTTAGATCTTTTAGGAAGCCATGATTCGCGTTCCTGTTTTTGAGTTAAGTATTTAGCCGCGCGAGAAATTGACTTATCAAAGGCTGTTCTTGAAAATTTATTTTGCATTTGCGACTTTATTAGCTCAGTGGCCGCTGGCACTAAAGCTCTAAATACTACATCTTTAAACGGAAAAGTGTCAGTTAGCAAGGTTAGCTCTAGATCCTTATCGTACCAGTATGTAAAAACCTTTCCTGATTCTGTACTGGTGGGTATACGATCTAAATATAATTCGCCATCAGTTTCCCTAATGCTGGCATTTTGGGGTAAGCCCGTATAGTCAGAAGGGATGGTTTGATCTACCACCATTTGAAGGTACCCGCCAGGATATTCTGTAATATAATCACCGTTGGTTTGATCGATTAATGGGTATCTAAGCTGGTTTAAATCTGACGCTAGACTATAATCCCTGTCGCTCGCAGTTAGTGTAATTGATGAGCTGGCTAACTCTTCAGGAAAGGGTTCGCTTGATAGTGAATATAATTCATCAACAAGTTCATTCCACACTTGAATAGCAATATTAATCGGGATCTGTTTTCCGCCAGACGTAAGCGTGGAAAGATCGCTATTAATGATCTGAAGGCGCTTTAATGCCTCATTTACGCCGTTAAGCAGGGTTGCCATTAACGGCCTTCATTAGGTCTGATTTTTTCATTCCAAAAGAATTGATGCCTTTTTCTTTGGCGATACTTCTTAGTTCTGACATTTTCATATCTTTATTCATTAAAGCTTTTAAGGATTCAATTTCTTTTTTTAACGCAGTGTTTTCGTCTTCCTTTTCTGTTGCTTTATTTTTTGCCTCAATAACGGAATTGTAGTCGATTGATTTATTTTTAGTGGCGTGGTCTTTTTCTTTAGGGTAAACCTCGGTGGATACATTTCCCTTTTCGTCTTTAACTGCCACCATTTGAAAAATGGAATCACCGTCAGGCAAGGGTCGAGTAACATCAATCCCGTGGCCCTCAATCAATGAGACCAGCTTTGTTTTTGGTGAAGCTGGATTATACTCAACACCGTAAGCTTTGAGTATATTCTTGCAATGAGTACGTCGAAGCTTCTCTACTTCATTTCGTGAATCCGTAGAAACTAACTGTGAAATATGCATTGTAACTCCTAAGCGGGGGCTTTCGCCCCCTTATGTTTAAAGAGAGGTAGCACCAGAACGAATGCCACGACCCCAATTACTATTGAGTACCGCGCCAGTGTGCCAAGCTTTCCAAGCCATCGTCATAATTTCATCGTATGGATCAGATGAACCACCTGAACCTAACCCTTTAACGATTAATTCAACTGGACCAAGATCGTCACCAGCCATAAACGTACCGTCAGGGAAAGTTTGACCAAAACCAACAGAGCCAATACAATCTTGGCCGTAAATTACTGTTGTGTATAAGTCAACACTTGAGGTCCCGTTTAAGCCTGTTGAACCTAAAGTCGCACCCGCGTCAGCATCAACGCTAGCGTCTTCTGTGGATATGAAGCGAACCGCCTTACCTGCAACTGATAGAGTGCCAAATTCTCCCATCACAGTATTGGTTTGGCCTGCGTAAGTCTCAACGCCTTTAAACCCACTCAAACCAGCGATATCTACCGCTACGTCTGGGTGAGTAATACCCCAAAAAGCGGGAAGAATCGGTGCAGTGCCAACATTGGTTGATCCAGTTGTCATTGGCGTAAAAGTGATTGCAGAATTGGTATCTAAAGTGTTTATAACTTTTTTGATATCGTTTAACGTGATTGCACTATCAGTCGTACCATCAGAGGTATCACCAGAGGCCTGAATTAATGTTAAGTTATCTTCCGCAATATTTCGCTGAAGCTGGTTTAACGATTGACCTGCATTAATACCTAAAACTTCAACAATTTTGTCAGTTTGACCGTTGAAGTTGAAAACATCAGCTTCCTCATTGAGGATAACAAAGTTTCCGTATTTTGATACTGTTGCAGTAACGTTAGAAACAGACAATGCGGCAGAATCACGGCCTTGCATGTAACTTGCTGCACCAGTTAATTCTGATAGCGCGGTGGTTGACGCGGATAAGTTTTCAATGCGTCTCCACGATACTGTTGCTGATCCGCGTTTCTTTTCTAACTCGCCAGGATTTGTACCTAAAAAATAAGGCGCGCGTACTTTGGCGTTTCGTAGTAATGTTTGTTGAAATACAACATTGACGGGTTTTGGTAATTCCGCGTCTGTTGCTGAGATGGTAAGAGCCATGGTTTTTCTCCTTAGCCTTTCCTTAACCCTTTTTTATACATTTGAAATTGTAAATCTGTCATTTCTGAAAAATTCGGGGTTTCGGTTTCAGGCATACTTGTTGATGCACTATGAACCGCCGCCGCTAGGTCATTACTGGTTTGGGTTGCTTTATTGTCAATGGATATCTCGTCCTTTAGCTCTTTGAGTGCTTGACGCTGTGCAAGCTCCCACGCTCTAGGGTTTTGATGTCGATATTCAAAGGCTTTTTTTACGCTTGGGTTTTCGACCGCATACGCTTCTAGGAATCCTCTTGTCATACGATAAGATAGATCACCATCTTTTATGCCGCTTTGAAGTTCGGTAACAGCTTTTTTAATATCTGCCTCCTCTTCTTCTGCTTGGCGCCTTTGCCTTTCTTCATTAACATAAGAAACCACATCATCAATATTACTAGCTTGTGGTTGTTCTGCTGGTTTAGGTGTTTCTTGATTAGAATCGAATTGACTCAACAATTCGTCTAAGCTTTCTTCCTGTGCACCACTGCCCTCAGTCACCTGATTATCAGGCGCGTTGGATGAGTTAGTCACGGCTTGCTCACTCATAAATTTCTCCTTTGAGAATAGATAGGATGTAGTCGTTCTCTTCTGAACGACCACTTTCATAAATCATTTTATTAATAGCGCTTTGTTCGTTATTGGTAGGTCTATACTTGTGTGGGGTCCGCTGTAACGAGTCCAGGAGACTGCGAAAGATTAGATCCTTGTTCAGCCTGGTTAATAGCGCCCTCTGATCTGAGGAGAGTGTCAACATCAGTCCATCCACCTTCTCTTAAAATTTGGTCAACAACTTTATTTAAATCTAAACTTGCTTCCCTTCCTGTTTGTAATGCAATATTGTCTACTTGTAGCGCTAATTGCATTGAGTTTAATCTTTGGTCACGTTTAGCTTGTTCTTCTGCTGGACCACCAGATCCGTGCGCTTCAAAAACAACGGTCTCTGGTAGTTTTGATTTATCAATATCAACAAACCCGTTGTAAGCATCGATATATATTTCTGACTGGCCTAAGTGCTTCGATCCCATTTTGTAAGCTAAGTCCAGCCAGCGCGTTAAGCCACCTTTTAAGCTGGATCTAACATAATCAACAGTCCTTACTGTGCCTTGAGTTATTTCTGCATCTTTTGCAAAGGCTGTGGTATGGGATTTTGTTTGTGCGCCTAATCTAGGAGCGTTAACGCCAGTAACATCAAAATACTGTTGTAGCAATCCAACATAAACTTGTAAAAGCGCAGTAGGATTACCTATGTCTATTTTTTCAATAGGATCAGCGCTTGGTATGCAAGCGCCAGGATAAAGTATAGGCCCACCATTCGCGGCTAGTCGTGGATCATCAGGGCTATATCTTAACGCTGGTTGCGCATCGTAGGCCCCAGCCATAAGCAGTCGCGTTAATGCGTCCGTTGCGGCTATCTGAATTGGTCGCCCTTTCATTAAAGGCGAAGCCGCATAAGGGGTATCGACATGCTCTGAATGGTATGGAAATTCTATATAAGTTGACTCTGAGGCGTCTTTTTGTCTGAATCTCACTACACGACTAACTGTGCTTTTATCTTTCACTCCTACCACAACGGTAACAATTGCGTTTGGATAATGGAGTGTCTCAGTTGAACTTATAGGAACTAAAAGACCGCCCTCATATTCTAGTAATTGAACATTTCCAGAATCATCACCCTTTAGGTCTTTTAGCTGAGCCCTCATCCAGCCGCCGTCGTCCTTTTTTGGATCTGAAGATCCATCTTTGGCAGCGAGAATTAAATCTTCTATTCGTTGTGTTTTCTCAAAAATAACCGCTGGCGCGATTAAATGACCTTCATTCATTAAGCTGTAAGGATTATCATCCAGGTAGGTTTCTTTTATTGACCTTGGTATTAACACAGGTAAGACTTGATCTTGTCTCGTTACGCCACGTGATTTATCTTGGAATACTGATTTTTTTACTAATCTTGCTCGACCTACTCCCATTCCGTACTTAAAAGACTCTGCATTAATTGCATCAACATTAGAGTGAAAATCGTATTGCCTGTGCCAGTGATTAACGACACCCGTAACGAGTTTATCCGCTCCGTCTTGATCTATTGATGTTGGTACTTCGTTTTTGTCTCCTGATATTAATGCGGATAGATCGGTGGTTTCTAAAAAATCATCCGTTAAATTGACGTGGGAAACAAACCACGGACCAGAGTCTGGAAACATCATCCGCCTTGCATCTGCGGTTAAAACCTCTAATGTTTGTGATTGTAATGGAAGTTCTAACTCAGGTATCCATGCAGACTTACTATCCCTTCGCCCCTGAGAGTCTAGCTTAAGCGACTTATCAGGCTCCATCCTTAATTGGCGATCTATTTCTTTCCATTCTTTTTCTAAAATAATCCTTCGTGATTTTCTCTTTGACCATTCAGAGATCACAAAGTCAGCAATTTTATTAAAGTCGGTTGATCCTGGTTTTTCTTTTTTTATAACTTCAGCCATTGATGCGGCCCGTCTTAAGGTTTTTATCAATAAATTCTTTAGCTTGACTTAAAGCCGTGTTAACTCTTGCTTGTTGTTTTTGGTCTTTTGTTAAATTCAAATTAGTATCGTGCATAGACTCAAACTCCATCCAGGACCCGCCGTCAATTTTTCCTTTAGAGGCTTTTGTTGCGATAAACCATGCAGTTTGATAATACCCCCATGGGTAATCTAAAGGCCTGTCTGTTTCTAAATCACTTTCCGCGATAAAAATAGTTCCCATTTTTTCATCAATTTTCATTAAGGGCCTTAAGCCCTTCGCTGGAAGAAATTTCTGCTCTAATTCTGTTTCTGTCACATGCTCACCATAGCTTTTGATGGGGGTGGTCTTTGCTGTTGTCCGACAATTGTTGTCGCGTAACGCTTCATCATTAGCGCGTACATAAAAGCTTTTAATGCATCATCTCTGACTTTTGTTAACTTGCCGTCTTTTCGATGGTAGTTTCTGTATTCGTCAAAAAAATCAGTACACGATTCATCAACCTTTAGCCCTCCGTTCCTGAGTCTTTCTTGCATTTCTAATAAAATAGGCTCCACGGGTTGAGCGCCACCTTTTTCGTTTTTATATCTCGCTGATTGGGAAAGTAGCTTAACGCCATGATTCACATAGATGTCTTTTAGTCGTTGGCCGTTGGACTTTTCTCTGTTAGTGCCATCGTGAGGCCACGAAACAGGAACCCAAGGATTAACTTTATTAATTAACTGGCTGTGTTCTTCTGAAGACAAACCTTTTGCTTTTTTCGCCCGCGTTATGTAAATAATATCCTTATCGCGATCCCAGCATATATCTACCGTAGCGCAAGGGTGATCAATCCCAAAATCAATGCCTTTTATTTTCGCGAAATAGTGCGGGATACCTCTTGGAAATAGTTTTTTAATATTAACTTTAATTTCTGACTCTGGTGTTGTGAAAACTCTTCCCTCACCCATCATAGGCACACCTGACGTTCTGGATTCTATTTCGTGATCGGGGTAAGAGCCTTTTAATTCTTCCCTTGCTTTTTTATTTAAATGAGGCGCGTCTTCCCAAGTGGCGGTATCTAAATAAATACTCTTGCCGCCTTTTTGAAAGTGCTCAACTAATCTTGTCACGCCCAGCAAGGGTGTGAAGGTCACCATTAAAATACCATTAGAGGTTAATAGTCTGGTAAGTGCTTCAGGATAAATTCGTCCTTGTACTTCGTTGTCTTCGGGTTCTTCGTCCATCCAAACAACGTGCGGCTCGGTTCCTTGCCACTTTCTCCATCCTTGTTCGTAAGTTTTTAAAACACAAGTTGAATCGCCATTATAAACGCCGTTAGTAAAGTGTTTTACTTTAAACACATCCACAACATCGGAAATACCCGCTTGCTTATTTTTTGGTTTACCAGAAAAACAATGTCTAGGTATCCATCCTGTACCTAATGAATCTTTAGTTGTTCCACCAAGTAATGACTTTTGTATAATGTCTCTTGAGGTTTCGTTAGTGGGTGAACCGGTCCAGAGCAATATTGGATGATTAAATCTTTTCCCTTTCCACCAGTTAGGATATAACCCTGTCATATGGTAGGAAGCCTCAGCGCCCGCGGAATTAGTCTTGCCTACTCGGTTGGCTGCCATTAGCATTCTTTCGCGGTGATCTAGTCCGGCTTGGTGAAAATCAAACTGCCAGGGCTTAAGGGACCAATCACCCTTTAAAGTGTCAGGATGGCCATAGGGTTTGTAAAACCTCAGCTTTTCGTACTTAACCGCTTTAGCAAGATCTTTAAGTACGCTTTCTTTGCTCAAACCCAATGTTCCTTTACAAACTCCTCTTCGATCTCGTGAGGCTTTTCTCTTCCGTGAAAGTAGACTATTTTTGTTTTTTTAAGTAAGTCTCGTTTCTTTTTCACGTGGCATTTATAGGAGATCATTTGATCGGGAAAGTGATCACATAAATATTCATGAGGTATGGAGTGTAGAAACACTTGGTCATAAGTTCCTTTCTGATTGTTAATGTACTTTTCCCAAATATCAGGACGATAAGGAAAGCTCATTACTCCCGATGCCCCTTTTTCTAAATTATTAGGATCTCTTATCATGGCAAAATCGCCACTATAAGAAGCAATATCTTCTAGACTTCCCGTTATGACGGTATCAAGCCCCATAAATAAAACTCTACCTAGATCTAAGCGAAAGATTTCTAAAATAGGCATATAGGCAGGCAAGTTATATTTTAATGGTATCTGTTTTATGTCTTCTTTAAATTCATAGCGTTTGTCTGTGAAGCAAACAAACTGAAAATCTTTTAAATTTCTTTTAATCCCTCTGTATAGCTTATCAACCCATTCAGGTGTGAAACATTGAGAGTTTTTATTAACGTCCTTCCCTTGGAATAGTACGCATGCGATTGTGATCAACGGGATAGCCTTCTTTGTTTACTTTTCCTATTAATTGAGTTCCAGCCCACAGCCCATAAGGAGGGATGTCTTTTGTCACCACTGACCCCGCGCCTACTAAACAATATTCACCCAGCGTTACACCGCAAATAATTGTTGTGTTAGCACCAATAGCTGCGCCTTTCTTAACAAGTGTTTTTACGATAGGTTTTTTACTAAAAGAGCGGGGATAAAGATCGTTAGTGAAGACAATTGAAGGGCCACAAAAAACATCATCTTCTAAAGTGACCCCCTCATAAACTGAAACGTTATTTTGTATCTTGACGTTATTTCCGATGTTTACGTTGGGTCCGATAACAACGTTTTGACCTATATTGCATTCATTACCAATTTGACAATGACTTAATATATGAGAAAAACACCAAATATTCGTGTCTTTACCAATTTGTACGTCATCATCAACAATGGATGTCTTATGTAACATCAAACACTAAAACGCGAACCGTGGTAGAGGCTAGATCTGCTGTAGAGCCTGATTCGTTCTGTAGCCGATACTCTACCGTGTTGGCAGATTGCACGTACCCAGTTAATGTCATGTCTACTAAATCCACACCAGCGGAAACTAAAACCAAATCACCAACGGCTGCACCGTTTACAGTGACAGACCCTGTTTCACCTGTACCATCAACCAGCGAAGCGAAATTATGCGTTTCGGAGGCGAATAAAATTCCTTTTATTTCTCCCTCTGCTGTGAGTGCTTCTAAATTTTGATATTCTTTCTGATCGGTATGCCCGTATGACATATCTACCTTTTTAGCCATTTAAAATCTCCTTAGTTCGCCCTGATAGGCTTTTTACTTTACCGTTAAACATTTTTTTTGCGTTTACCCAATACCTGTCTAGATTTTGGTAGTTTGTTTTCTTCCAGTCGGGGTCAAAATAATGACCCTCTCCGCTCATAGGAACTCCCGCTAAAATTATTTCTTCATAGCCAAGAGCTAAACCGGTATACACCGCATTTAAGCCTGACGTACCATGCCCGGGCCAGGGCCATATAGTTTGGTTTGACTTACCTACTTGGCAGGTGTGAATTGAGATCGCATTAGGGAAGTCTTTTTTTGTTCTAGGTCGTCTTGCATTGACCCATTCATTTAAAGAGTGATGATCGTTAGAGTAAGCGTGTGTGACTTCGCCAGGGAAATGCATAATCATGTCGTTAAGGCACATCACGTTCATAGAAGATCGGAAATAATTCCCATCATTGCCTAAAACTTTACTAACATCATTCCAAACACCTCTGGATGATCCAACAATAAGCAGTGCACCAGAATGTTGTTTTACTTTTGGTAAACGGGAATCAGGGATACCTAATTGGGTAAAAATCTGTCTAACTCCGAAAGTGAGGCTTGATCGTCAGTTAAAATTATGTTGGCTGCTGAGATTGCTTTAGTTTTTCTGATTTCTTGGAATTCTTTTGCCACTATCTCGCTAACACTCCGATCACTCTTTAGTGCTTTTTTAATAAAATCTTGTTTTTGATCGGATGTCCAATTATTCACAATCTGGGCAAAGTCGGCAAAGGTGACATCTAAAGCAGGATCATCGTTTTCAGCTAAAAGAAAGGCAATTTTATTTCTTATTTGCGCCTTAGTACGCATATGACCCCCAATGTTTTAGTTTTATAGTGGGATCTAATAAAATTTCACCGCCTATCTTTCTGAATCTCTCGCAAAAAGTATAATCTTCTGATAAATAAACTCGATTTTCTCCGTAACCCGTTATTTCACAATCAAACAAAGCGTGACACTCACCAATACTACCCTCGAAATGTTTGGTTGAAGGGTATTTCTTAAACATATTTTCAAACACTGACCTTTTAACCATCATGAAGCCTGTTCCAGCATAATCAACATTAAAAGGCTTGGTCTCGTTTTTAATTTCAACTAACTTATTGTCTCGCCAAGCACTTAAGGGGGCGTCTTTTCGTTTCATTGGGTAAGCTGCGACCGCGACATCAACATCTAAATTCCATAGTTTAGAAATATCTTCGGGTGAAAATTCGATATCAGCATCAACAAACATGAACCGTTCGAAATCTGTTTTCATAAAAGTAGACACGGCGGTGTTTCTTGCCCTAGTGATTAAACTTTCGTTTTTTGTAGACAGCCATTCAAAAGGGAAATCTAATTTAGTTAACTCAATAACTGTGTTTAAACAAGATTCATGGAAAGCAGTTGTGCACATTCCGCCATACTGAGGTGTGGCAAAAAATAAACTCATTGATAAGGCCTCACATTATTAATTGGGCAGATTTTAGAATCACACTCGCGAATCGCTTTAACAATATTTCCTTTTGCCGTTTCATCTTTTAACTCGCCACCCATACACATATAACAATGGGCGTTTATTGAATCTCTAAGGCTTGAACTCTGCAAACCCTTAGCTATAGGGTTCTTTCTCATAATCTCACCTTACAAGTTGGGTGAATAAGGATTTGTGGGGCTCGTTTTGATTTTGCTGGAAGACAGATGGGGAACCGTAGCTACATCCACGACCGAGGGGGTGGTATAGGCCTCCGTATACCAGGATATATAGCCAGCGTAGGTTTATATCCTTCGCCGCATCCTTTATTTATCAATAACTTACGTGTGATGACGTCCAAAATGCTGTCTAGTCACTGTTTTTATGGTGGGGTTTCATTTCAAATCGACAAAGTACATACGTGGTTAACGTTATCAATGCACACTCAACCCTAGCGTCTCAAGTACCGCCTGTGCTTTCTCCGCGCCCAGTTCTTTCTCTAGCCTATCAATCATACTGTCCACGCTTGAATCAGTTACATCTTTGTGCTGCTCGACGTAATGTCCTTCTACTTTACCTGCTGACTGTTCAGCGTTAACTGCTGCGCCGTAGTTTCCTGCTGCTTCAGATCTTCGTGATAGCTCTCTTAACCTTTTTAGGTGTGCTTCTCTGTCGTCAATGGCGTGACCTAATCCATCTAGCCTCAATGCCGTGATGATGGCGGAGAGTTTAGGGGTTTGTTTTATTCGGTACGACTCTATTGAGCACGCGGCATCTGACATCTTGTCAGACTTGTAGGCGTCCTTATAAGCTTGGACTTCTGTCTTACCTTCTACTATTCCGAGTAGCCACTTATACTGTTTATCGGTTAGTGACTTTAGCTGGTACTCGAACTCTTCGCCCATTGCTTCTAGGTCTATGTCTAGTGTCTTTGTCAAAAGTTCTTATCCTTCCATTCGAATATTTGTAAGTCAGCATTAGTTCCTGACACATCGTAGTAAACTTGTTTGTTTGATAGGTCTACGGGCTCTGTGACCTTTTCGCCTACTGTAGTTTTTGTTGAATATAAGATCTTTCCTGATACGTCATTATCTCTAATTGTTAGCGTGGCTAGATTAGTCCCATCTGCGTTAAGCTTGTAACCCCCTAACACTTTAGAGTTAATACTCACTGTGCCAGTGCCCGTGATAGCGTTGCTTGCTGCTCTTATGCGCGCCACAGTCTTAAATCCTCTATCATTCTATCGCACTGCTCTAATGTTTTTGGTGGATTCATATTGTAGTGCGTGAAGAACTTTTGTCTTCGCCCTACTTCACCCATATTATTGTCTGTTATGTTCTGCTTGATGATCTGGCACTCTCTTATGTAGTTTGAGCGCCAATTAGGACCAAGCTCAGAGACTATCTGTATAAAGGCTTCGTTAGTATTGAATAACCTTTTCTTTCTTCTAAGATTCTTATACCACTTGATCATTAAACCAATCCCAGTTATAAACGTATTGATTTCCAGCGGTTGATGTTGGGGACACTGTTAACACGCCTGAGTAAGCAAAGCTCACCGCTTGCCTGTCTCCTTGATCGATAGTTCCGTCAGTTTGGTTTAAAGGCATGTAGACTTGGTTGAATGATAAAGCAGACTGTCTTTTTGTTGCGGTGTCCATTATGACCACTCGCCCCTTGTGTAGGTTCCTGCTGAATCGCTATGTGTTGATGTTCCAACATCGCCAGAGTCGGCATCATTCCTTAATGTTTGAGTTGTGGAGGTTTGCGTCATTTTGTTTCTTGCTAGCGCATAAAGCCATCCTAATTTAGCAAAGGCCGTAGCTGTTGCGGCTGGTACGCTTCCTGGCTCTGCGAAAGTGTCAGTATTCATTACGTCTAAGACTTCCGCGTTGACTTGTGCGGCACTTAAATCATTTAATCCTGACACACTTGCTGCGGTGGCTAGGCTTGATAAAGCGCCTGCATTAGGCAGTAAATCTGTTACGGCTTTAATCGCATCTGCTACCGTGTCAATGGTGTCTATCTTTGTGTCTAGTGCGCCTGTGTTAGTGAGGATGGATGCAATCTCTGTTGCTATTTCACCAAACGATCCTACAGTCACATGACCGCTTTGTAATTCATCCCATACCTGATCAGCAATGGCGTTAACGGTTGGCGGTGTTGTTGTGTTGGGTGCGTAGTTCGGTTGTGATGTTGCTAATGTCACACCATCACTGCCCGTTAATGTATCTAAATCAGCTTGAGCTGTTGAAATAGTTGCGGGTATGTCTGTTGTGGTGTCAGTTTGAATAATATCAACTTGATTCGCCATCTTGCCTGATGTGGCTTCGTCTAGCTCTGATAGCCTTGACTCTGTACACACTGAAGCTAACGCTGCTGAGTCGGTACCTCTCATGTCTGTGTTAGTCGTACAAGTGCCAATGGTTGAGTTGGCTTTAGCGTATCCTGTACCGTCATAGTCTAGTTCTAAATTATCAGCGGCTGTTGAATCGCCTGATACTGCTGTGACATCTGCTGTGACTTGGTTGGTAACCGTTGTGGTGGTGTCACATAATTGAATGTCTGTACCTGATAGGTCAACTGCTGTGGTGGCGTTCTCTACATTACCCCAATCTATACCAGCCGCACCCGTGGATGTAACATCCAACGTTCTTTGTACTGTGGTTGGTCTTAGTAATCCTCGGTTATCAATGCTAAAGCTAGCCGCAATAAAGTTAATCGTTGCCGCGTCTACAGTAATACTTGAGACTACAACAGTATAATCACTGCCTGCTGCGAAAAAACCCGCATCGGTGTTATTAGAGGTATCTATACTAAATCCATGTATACCTGTTATACCATCAAAATCTATTCCGTCGGTATCTAGTAAGGTATAGCCTGCGTCACTCGATCGTTGAGTTGTTGAACCGTCTTTGTAGATTTCAATATCCGTCACCGCTAGTCCAGTGGTAGTGACAGATGCAGACGGATCATTGCTATCAAATGTATTAAAATAAATATAGATAGTTTGGCCTGTTGGGAAGTCGCCCAGGTAGTTCATTTAGATCGGGCCTCCCATGGGTCCGTAAAGTGGTCCATATATTGTTGATGTTGGCGCATTCGTACCACCCGCTGAAATAAACTCAAATGCACCCCGATGGTAACTAGATCGTGCCGTAGTGGTTATGTCATCGGTGGGAACTTCTGAATCGCCGCTGTTAGTCTGTCCGGTTTGCTCATCACCTGATGCTAGACTGTAGTCTTCGTTTGCTAGATCAGTAAATGTGTATGTTATGGTGTTTTGATCGTTAGTACCGCTTGTTGGGTCGGTGCCGTTGTCTGTGTCGTTATAATCACTAGAGCTGTGGGGAGTTCCATTAACATCTGTTGTAGTGTTTTGAAATACTGTGTTGACAAGTCGAGTTCCTGAGCTAACAAAAACACCTTCAGTGCAGTTTTCAATGGTATTGTTGTAAATATGATAAGTCGCTGATGCTGCGCTACAGTCAATAGCTTTACCATTTGATCTGTCAAAATCGTAGAATAAACAGTTTGTGATTCGATACGTCGGATCGGAATCCGTCATATCAATCCCTGTTATTTGTCCCGTTGGGGTGCCAGTGACGATCGACTTAAATACACATCTTTCAATTCTTATGTCTGCACCAGAACCATTAACGGCTGTTCTTATGCAGGGTCTTGCTGAGCTTGATGATGTTAATCCATTACGACGATATGGAATTCCTACTATTCGCATAAAGTCGGTGCGGATATCATCCATTTGGTCTGCGCCTGTTCCTTTGTCAACAAAGAAATGGCCAGAGTAACTGGGTGTGCCGTTTTGTTCGTCGCTAGCATTAATTTCTAGCTGTAAAAAATTTGATGCGCTTGTTGTTATATTCCAAACTTCGCTTGTGGAATCTTGGCCGCCTGCGCAATAAACAATGAAATCATCTGTTAATGTTGATGGAAGGCTTGATCCTGCTTCCGATCTCGACACCCAAGCACGGTTAGCTCCTGATGTTGCGTTAGTGGTGCCGTCACCGCCAGAAGATGATCCCGTATTGATGTATCGAGTTGTGGTCATTGTTGTAGATCATTTTGTATGTCTTGTAATGTTGCGGGCTGGTTTGTTTCTTTGTTGAAAACGTTAGAGAAAAATTGTTGACTCTTGAGTGTCATTTCTCTATCTGCCCTTAAATCGTTCTCGTGGCTTGTTGTGAAAACGAAACCATATTTAAACCCTAATGGTAAAAGTTGGTTGTCAGCGGCTGCTGAGTCAATCTCGGCTTGCGTCCAACCAAAATCCAGCAAGGCTTGATTATTATCAGGATTTGATGGATCTAGAAAAATTTCTTTATTGATTAACACCTCAAGCTCATCGTCTGTGAAATCAGGAAGCCCTGTAACATGCACAAATACGTTGAACGGGTTAGATATTGGCTCAATATGGGTGTAAGTCTGCCCTGATTTGTTTGAGTAAATTGCAGGATCTTCAAAAAGCACAAAACCGCCGTCAACTTTGCGGGACCTCTCCTTTCCTGAATTACCTACCGGTTCTGAGCCATCACGGAACTGAACAAGAAATGAAATATCTCTAGCCATTAATTTTTTCCAATAAAAAAACCCGCCGAAGCGGGTTAAATGTAGGGGGTCATGCAAGCAGTCTTTAACTGCTCATTATGCTAACGATTGTCAGCTAGGGGCTCGAAACGTAATTATTTCAAGCATACAAATATGATAACTTTTTACTGGACGTTTGCAACCCGATTCTGTCAGGTTTTTCCTGACAACTCCTGCTTGCTATTTATATATTGATATGCTGCGTTTGCCCATTGATCATCAATAATTTGAAATACAGCTTCATAACGTTTCCCCCACCTTTTATACCAGGAACTATCAGTCATTTCTGTGAATGATAATTTTTTTTCAACTGTTTTCCAGTTCGCTGGATCTGCGGTTTCAGCTATCGCTAAACCTGCAAGTTTTCTCAGTTGTAATGCGCCTTTTTTTATTTTCCATTTTTCAGCTACAGCAAGTTTAGTTGTGCGCATCCATAAAGCATATTCTAATTCGTTTGCCACAGTCCAGTCTTGCGCCCACTTTAAACGCCCCGCTAGATACCAGTGTCTTGGCATGTTCCTGCATAACCCTGAAGCATCGGCGATATCAAAACCACTCACACCTCCTGGTATAGCGTCAGGGTTGGGTGTTCTTTGTGACATTAAAGCAAATACTTTAGCTGGATTCATCGTCTTTACTCATCATGTTAGTGGGCCAGCTTGATCGGCTGCCCTGTGGGAGTTCTTCTTTCAAGCTTTCTGTTATATCTTCAGCTATCCATTCCGGCTCACACCGCTCATTGTAATGACTGATGTATTTGAAATTTCTTGCTCGATCAATCATGCGGTGATGCTCCCCACCATCATAAGGACATGTTATAAAGTATTTTTTATATTTATCATAAAAGACTGATCTTGATTTATCTTTCTTCCAGGTTGATACATCCCAATATATTTGTGCCGATACTAGTTTTATGTCTTCGCTTTCATATGTTTTCATATCTGATCCATTATGTTGGACCCCTTACAATTTATTTAGTTTTTGCTCTATGTCTTTGATCATTAATTCGTAATCTGAAGCTCTAAGCTTTATTGTTGTGTTTGATAGCCTTTTTAATTCATCTATTGTTTCTTGGCCGTAAGTCTTGATCATAAACGGGTAGTACTCTGGCCCGTTGCTACCTAGATTGATATTGCATCGGTAACACTGGACGTGAATGTTTCTTAAATCATACTTCACCGCGTTACCTTGAGCCTGCGGGATAAAGTGCCCGGCTTGAAGTTCTTTCCAGTGCTTTCTTAATCCGCACGTTACGCATTCCGCCACTTCGCAATCAGCGTATCGTCGTCTAACGTATTCGCTCGTTAGCTTCCAGAGGTTCTTTCTAAGCGTTTTGGTAGACTTAGCCATCACAAAACCTCTTAAAGTTTAAAATACCTTTCGACCTCATGCCACGATTGTATAATTTGATTAACTCCTGTTGGCAGGATATTAAATCTACCTCCTTTGGTGCTGAAGACGTTAAGATATCACCCCGCCCGTTATTACCAACAACCTTATACGGTGCGTGAGTGCCGATGACTTTTGTTAAGTAATGTATGCTCATTGGTTCTCCTCGCTTGGAAACTCAACATGTACGCCAAAGTTCTCAGATATATGTCTATCTAAAACCAGATAGACATCTGAAGGATTAATGCTGTCCATCTCAGTTGTTGATTCCTTTCCCGTTAATGCTTTCATAATAGGACGCCATAAAAGTTCTTTCGCTAAAGATCCATTCCAGGGTACCTCAACTTGCTTTACCTCAAGCACAGCTTTAGTTTCATAGCCTGCGTCATTCAAAGCCGTTGACAATAAATCTAAATACTTGTGAACAGCTTTATTCTGTTGGCTTGTACGTTTCATGTGAAACTCCTACTTGTTAACACCAATATGTCTAAACTCGATCCATTTTCCTGACTGGTTTGCACACTCGATGGCTTTTTCCATTCCGTCTGACACACCATAATCTGAGTAGATGACAACCATCTTGACTGCGGCCATCCACTCGTAGCCACACACGATACCTTTCTGTCTTTGGTCCTTATCGTTGTCGTCTAAGTATTGCGTATAGAATCCATGAGAAGCAAAAGGTGCTTCACCTCTGTCTAGCGAATCCATTACGCAGCGTCTCAGGTATTCTTTATTTCTATCAACATCGCCCGCATAAGGGCTTTCAATAATTACTCGCATCATAATCATTCTCCAAATATTAATGTGTATAGAACACCAACTAATAAACCAACTAAAACGCTGCTGATAACTAATGCTATTGTTTTCAGCGAATTAAAAAAAGCTAATAGTTTTTCATCTGCTTTGTTTTTCATACGCCCTCCCTTGCTCGTCAAAATATATTTGTGTTCCCACCTCATGCTTACCTAAACTTTTTCCATTTTGTTGAACGTATAAAACTTTTGCACCGAAAGTTTCTTTCATTGCGTCGATAAAGCCGACGACCTGACTAAAGTCTTTTCTGTTTTGATCTTTAGAATTCATAAGGCATAACCCTGTTGTGAACATCTGGCGTTAGCTGTAGGCTTTTCTCATTAAACCAAAATTTAAACTTTCCCTCGTATTCTCCATTACGCTGTTTAACCACATCTAACGTTATGTCTGCCTCATCTTCGTTGAACTCTTTTCCCTCATTCCTTAATTGTTCTTTTTTCTTATTACAATGAACCGCGATAGCATTATCAACGAGATCTACAACCTCCCCTGCCCCTCTAAAATCATGTTTTCCAGGCGGAAAGAATTCACCTTTTTCATGTTTGCGCATGTGATGAATTAAGTGGATATGAATATTTTCAGACTTCGCTGCCCAACATAAACGATCAACAAACCTTGCCTGACCGTCCATGTCATCTTTAGCAATCCCGCATTTCATTAATGAATCAATAATGATGTGATTTATTTTTAGTTCTTGTGCGGCGTAATGAACCATTCCTAGAATACGATCTGCTTTCACCGTATCTGTTTGATCGTAGAGCCATAACCTGTCATCAGTCCACTTTAAAAAACGTGTTGCATATTCATCAGACGGAATATCACACCCCACGGCCTGCTTTAACATTCGCTTTAATGTCTTTGTGTATTTCATTTCAAGTGACGCTATCAACCAGCGTGATTGCCTTAACGCCCATGCGCAGACTTGGGTGGTGACCATAGATTTCTTGTGCCCGTTATACCCACCCCAGATCGTAACCTCACCTGGACGCATACAAAAATATGCGTGTGTTTTTGACCAGGGTAAAAAGTCTCCTTGCTCTTCTGGTTTTTTTCTAAACTCCGCCAACACGTCATCTACTACATCACTTGGCTTAATAACATATTGTGATTCTTGTTTTCCAAGAAACTTTAAGAAATCGATGTCATCACTAATGGTTTGCATTTCTCGCCCTCATGAAAGCTTTCGCTTCTCTGTCTAGATCTTGTTTGCTTAAACGCTCCCCTCGCTTCCTTTGTGAATCTGCTATATTTAAAATTAATTCTTCATGCGAAATTTCCTCTTGTTGTTTTTGATTTTTAGATGCTTGTATTTTATTTCGTAAGGTCTCGAAACTTTGAAACTCACCCAGCCCGCCATCTGGAAATAAGTCAGACATATTTAAATTTAACGACTGCAAAACATCCAAAACCCCACAACCTGCCAAACAGTTCATTAAGATCCTTCCGTCACTAAGCAATTGAATCCCCAGCGAAGGCGACTTATCTTTGTGCGCTGGACAACACGCTAACCACTGGTTGTGTCTGGTTTGTTTTACTTTACTGAGCTGAGGGAGGATTAAATTAATACTCATATGCCATCACCTCCAAAACTAACAACACTTTCTTTTTCGTCAGACCACCTTTCCCCATGTAGGTACGTAGTTGGTAATGGAATGTATTTTTTTTGAGTTTCGTTATATCGAGTTTCAATATCCTTTAACGCAAGTTCTTTTTTCTTTTTCGTTAAAGCATTCCAAGCTACCTCAGATTTTTTTCTATTTTCTTTTTTAGGATAACGTTCCCAAAAAACGGAAAAGTCTAATCCGTCAGGATTGGACGTTATATCTGTCTCTGTCTCTGTCTCTGTCTCTGTCTCTGGGGTTACGGTTGAAGTACGGTTTCGTAACGGATTAGTTACGGCTTCGTTACACCCTTGATTTTCTTTGTTTTTTCCTTCCGTGTTGCCATCAAGATTGTCTTGATCTAGTATTTCAAAAAAACCGGCCTTAATGATTTCTTGAAGCGCTTTTGTCAGCGCATCGATATCAGCGCGTAACCTAAATGATATTTTCCGTAACGAATCCGTAACCAATCCGCTACATGGATCTTTATGCTCGCTAGCTAACAACCAAAGCATCGGAAGTAATGCCCTCGCCTCCACGCTCATAGACTGATATTCGTAATTATCAAGCAAAGACTTATGAAGCCGTATCCATGGCGGTTTACGGTCCTTGTAGGATTGGTGTGATTCCCAGTTAAATGCTTTAATCATTTGGATGCTCGCTGTGTATAGATTCCTTTCTCCTTTTCCATTTTCTCAACCTGCTCAGGTGAGCGATTACTGATAAGCCTTTCTAGTTTTTTACACGCGCTCACCTTCTCCTCTTTATTCCACGCACAAGCCAGATCATGTGCAGCTTTACCAATCTGCTGTTCAAGCAGATCATCTCTATGTTCAAATGCTTTCTCATTTGTCATTTCCACCCCCACGAAATAGTCCTATCAGGATCGGTAAATCGTTTATCGTAAACTGCGACACAATTCCCACCTGGAGAACAATTTTTAGCCCCAACAAATTTAACTCTTCGGTTTAATCTTCTGATTTGATTTGCTTTGTCTTGAACGTAGGTTTGATACCACTTTGTAGATGCATCATCCGGCAATAAAGCGACGACTGTAGCGCCGTTGGCTACAAGCTCCATTGCTGCCTTGAGACATTTTTCTAGATTCCCTCGGCTGTAAGGTGGGTTCATCCAGTAGCTATGATCTAGAAACCCCATTGGATCTTGGCTATCAACAGGCAAGTCTTTAAATGAACGTGCTTTCTTTGTGTAAGCTTCTATATCGTTAGTCCAACGTTGACACTTTGTATTTTCTGAACTCGCACATAAATCGAATTCAAAGTTAAACTCAGCATCTAAGACTTGATAAAGGTCATCGGGTGTACACCATAGATCACCGCTAGACATTGTAAAATCTCCCTCTACAGATTTCCCCTATTGTCGCTTGAGAACACTTGTATTTTTTCGCCATGAGACGTTGGGTGGTGTCGTTTTTTCTATATTCGCTTCTTATTTTTTCCGCGACCTGTTTCGTAAATCGGCGAGAACCCCTTTGTTTTGAGGCCATATCTAGCATGTTTTCTTTCTGCGTCCCTGCTTTTAGGTGATTAGGATTTACACATAAAGTATTATCACATTTATGCATAATCACGCAGCCTAAAGGAAGGGGCCCTTTGTTTAGTATGTAAGATAGCCTGTGAGCCCCATATACTTTACCCTTCCGTCCTCCGACTCTGAACGCCCCATAAGGGCCAGTCCCGCGTTTCGATCCGAGCCATATCCAGCATTCATCCTTTGATCTTGTTTCTACCTTCTCCCATAGCCGATGCTCCCATGTGGCCCTTGTTAAAATTAAAAAATCATAATTATCCACCATTAAACTCCTTTTGAATGTATTGAAGCTGATTACTAATTGTCTCTAACTGCTTAGATGTGGTTTCAGCAATAGACTGAAAGGTTTGATTTAATTCCTCTATCTTTGCCTGGGGTGTAATCGGAGTGACTTCGTACATTAAGACCTGGGCCAAATAAGCCATTGGTCCATGAAAGTCCCGCTTTCTCGCTTCAAGTAAAATTAGTTCGATTTCTTCTATGTCGAATTTTTGTCTGTTTTTAAAATTTAGACAGTCATTAACTTTTCTAGCTGCCCTCTCAATATCCTGCGATTCCCAGAGTTTGGCGGTCATTAGTAAGTGCCCAGCCTCTTTTTCACCGATAAGATCAACGGCGTCTCGTAGCTTGGCTCTCAATGAGTTTTTATTTTCAAATAAATCAGCTTGGGACATGTTCGGACCTCGTCCCAATGCGTCCCAAAGACTTTATTGCTAAAATTTTTTTAGAAATAAAAAAACACACAGCCGACCGTTGGACAGTTAAAAACTGTGTGATTCGACCAGGGGAATTAGTCGAATAGAAATAGGTGCCCCCACCCAATGCTATGTGCAAAGTTTCATAACACTGTTGGTGGTGGAGGTCTTTCATTAGGCCACCTGATAAAAATGGTTAAGTAAGTCCTGAAGGGTTAACTTCCCTCTTGATGCCTTAACAAGTTTATTCATCGTTGGCCGTTTAGGAATTTTTCGGCGTGAGAGTAAATGGCTCTCAATGTAGCCGATTGTCGTACCTGCTCTATTGGCGTAGGCAGTACGTTGATCTGAAGTCAGATTTTGATAGTAGTCTCGAAAGTTCATATGTTGCCTCGAGACCTAAATGACTCAAGTTGTTGTATTTTTTTAAATGATGGCGAAACGATTTTGTTATTTTTAAAATCTAACAGCCACCAATAATTTAAACCTGAAAGGTTTGATATTTCTCTGTATTGGCCACTTTTGCCTTGGAGCCAATTGCGCAGATCTTGAACTAAGTTTTTCTTCATGAAGAAATTCTAGGGGATTACTCCTTATCTGTCAAGGGGTTTGCCCCTTATGTTTTCGATTAAACTCCTAAAACAGGCTTTGGAGGCGTGAAATGGGTACAAAAAAGATAGTAATTGATAATATTTTGAGGCTGATGGATTTTCATAAAATACCATCACAAAATGCATTAGCGAAAGCAGCAAAGGTTGACCAAAAAACAATCAATGACTTTATGCGAGAAGAAAATAAAACCAGCTCAATAAAACTGGTCACATTAGATAAGATAGCCAAAGCCTTAAAGGTTTGTGGCTGGCATCTCCTAGTACCCTCACTGCCTATTGAGTTTATAAATAGCGCCCCTAAATGCTCTAAAATCTCTCCCACGGGATTTAGCTTATTAACAGTATATGAAACAGCGTCAGATGAAGTGAAAAGAGAAATAATTGGCTACACAGATTACATTTTAGATCGTTCCGGGGACTCTTCGCATAGAGATAAGATTAGAACGGCTGTACAATTTCAAGAAAATAAACGCACATAAGAATTAAGCTAGGGTTCATCATCACTTAGTTAGAATTCATCATAACTTTTCCATATTCTTAGGGGAAATCCCCTTGACTTCACCCTTTGTTAGGGCTATTCTCCTAACATCAACAAACAAAAGGGGTAAGTCATGAGCGATTACAGCAACAATAGAGATCACTGGACCATTCAAGACTGGAAAGACTTTGTTAAGAATGGAAAGCCTGATGTTGTCCTTGGTGAGTTAAATATTGACTCTTGTGATTTTTCTGAAGAAGTCATTCGACTATTTATTGAATATGGGAATGATTCAGCGCAACTGGGTTATGAGCTACATAGCTATTTAAATCAACTCCTAGAAGTCCCCGCAAAATATGCTCGTGATGAGTATGAGATTGATCGTGATGCAGAAAGATATTTAGGTGTGGCATGAATCTTAACTTCTTCACTGACGCTGTTTTAATTATTGCGATCATAGTCATGCTAATTTTGATTTGGAGCTTAACATGAAAAAACTAACTGATTACGGTGAGGCTGAATTCTTCACTAAGCAAGCGACAGAGCAGTTTAGGCAAGGTGAAAATATCACATCTATTAAATACTTACTTCTTCGAGCGTTAAACGCGGCGGTGCAGTCTGAATCAATCGGTGATATTACATTAGGCCCATCCACTCAAGTGGATGTTGCCAAAGCGGTCAGGGATGCGGGCGTATGAAGCCATATTATCACGCAAGATTATCGGTTAAAAAATACGGTGGTGAGATTGATGATTACATTGATATTCATAATTTTATTGACTCATCAAAATCAACTTTAGCTGATGTAAGACATAGAGCATTAATTCATAGTTCATTTGGATGCTTCCTCGTTGAGAAAGTTTATGGCGTAACAATTAAAAACAGTCAAGACAAAATTGTAAATACACGTGATTTAGCTGAGGACCATATATTAGAGGATTTGGGGTTTATTCCGTCCCCTGATAAGTGGTTACGTAACATGAGGATTGAACCATGGATGTCTGGAACACGAAAAACTAAGAGGGTAGATTAATGGATGACTTAAAAAAATTAACATTAGAAATTGAAGAACTAAAAAAAACGTATAAAGAAAAAGCTAAAGCCGCTTTGCTTAATGATGTATTTCCAGGTTTCTTTAAAAGTCATCCTGAGATTAAAGCGGTTTATTGGTGTCAGTACACGCCCTACTTTAACGATGGTGACCCCTGTGTATTTAACGTGGGTGAGGTTTGCTTATCCAACATAGAAGACTTTGAAAGTAACGATAATTTTGATGGTTATTACGAGAGTTATATAGACGGTAAGTATACTTGGGAGCTTGACGATAAAAAATTAGAAACTGATTTTTCTGTTGTTGCGGCATTTATATCAAGTAATAAAAATTTAATGTTAGACCTCTATGGTGACCACTCAACCATCGTTATCCATAACTCTGACCCAATAGAGGCAAGTGTTAGCGAGTATGACCATGACTGATTATTTCATGATGGACTGCAAAGACTTATCTCGGAGCTGGTGGGATAAAGTTAAGGATTTTATTTATTACGTATTATTTGAGGTGAAAGAGCCATGAGCGATCAAGAAAGGTATGAGTACGAAGTAATGAGTCAGCAGAGTGCAGAGCTGGGGGAGTTGTTTGCCGCTCTGTCAAAAGCACAAGGTCAAATGTCAGGCGCGGTAAAGGATTCATCAAATCCATTTTTCAAAAGCAAATATGCAGACTTGCATCATGTCTGGGAGGCAGTAAGAGGCCCCCTTTCTAGCAACAGTCTTACTGTTTTGCAAGCAACCAATGTTGTTAACAATAAATTATTTGTTGTAACAACGATAGGTCATTCGTCAGGGCAGTGGATGAAGTCAATCACACCAGTAAAAGCAATGAAGGAAGATCCTCAGGCGATGGGGTCAGCCATTACTTATGCTCGGCGCTATTCTTTAGCGGCTATTTGTGGGATAGCGCAGATGGACGATGATGCTGAGTCTGCGATGAGCAGAAATACTATAAAAGGCCAGACTAGCGGCGAAAAAATTGATTTAGTGAAAATCAACAAGGCTGCTGAGTATATTAAAGAAACGATAAACGCTGACATAGAAGAAGATGAGCGCAAAGGAAAACTGCAAGCTGCTTATGATCGAATATCAAACGATGAGAACCTTGAGATCACAAAGCAGCTTAATGATTTTGCCCCAGGCACAAAACGAAAATACAAAAACATACTATCAGATTATCTAAAGGAGAACGCAACATGAGTTACGACAACAATTTACGATTAGCTTTATGGAAGAACGACCGAAGAGAAAAGCAAACACACCCGCACTTAAAGGGAAGCGGTGAGGTTAATTCTGAATACTGGGTTAGCGCGTGGTTTTCTGGCGATCTTAGCGATACGGATAAAAAATCATTAGTGGAAATAGTTAACCGTTATGACAGTAAAAAGCCATTTATCTCTATCTCTTTACAAGAAAAGCAAGCGAAAGAAGGTGCGTCAGAAAGTCAGGCTACCGATGCCTCTTTTGATTCGGATATCCCCTTTTAAATGAAGCTAGACCCCACAAGCTTTTTACTCGGTCAACTATTTGTAATTGGCTTGTGGGTTATTCATAAAGTGTTTTGGTATACGTTTGAGAAAGTGAAAAGTAAGTTTTAGGAGCTATATAGATGCGGTTAACCCTATCCCTATCTTGTTTTGTATTGAGTTTTGTAAATCTTTATTTTGCAATTACACATTTAAGTCTTTTTAGCGCAGGAGTGTTTGTTTATTGTTTTATAGTAGCCACGGGGATTTTAGCTCTATATTTTATTGAAGAGGGTAGGTAGGTGAAAAAAGGTGGATTTGTAGAAGCGGTAACAAAGGCTATTAATCAGCGGGAGCCGAGCGACTGTTGGGAGGGCGAATACTACTGTTGTGATAATTTTAATCCTAAAAAAGCAAACGTTTACATGCATACGCGCCGCAGTGCTTTAGGTCCAGGTTGGAGTGAGTCTGTCCTTGTCGGTCTGCGTGTTGAACATAAAATTCCTTATGCATGAATACCCTTAATGCTGTGTTGTGCGGCGCGGAAAGCAGACGCGCAGGCAAGGGTGCTGGAACTGAGAACCTACAGGGGTGAATAAAGCATCGGCCAGTTTTTATAATGGCGTTACCTGGATCGAACTCATAGCCCCAGTAGCGCGGGGCCACAGCACAGCATTAAGGGTATTGATAGGGGTGAATAGATAAATGAATAATTTAATCAAGGAGAAAACAATGGAAGAAAAAGCAGTAGTTGTTACCACAGAGCATAAAGGTGTATTTTTTGGCTACACGTCAGAAGAACTTACTAGCAAGTCAATTAATCTTAAGCGCGCTAGAAATTGTATCTACTGGCGTGGTGTGAAGGGGTTTCTTGATCTAGCAGCTTCGGGACCAACCGCCGATTGTCGAGTCGGACCAGCGGTTGATATCACGCTACACGACATTACATGTGTTGCAAACTGCACAGATAGCGCAGTTAAGGCATGGGAGATAGCGCCGTGGTAGATAGCGCCGTGGTAGTTTTAGGGACGCCACCTTCTTGGTCTTTACTGATGAGTGGCTATGGTGATGGTCATGGCTATGGTCATGGTTATGCTCATGGTCATGGTTATGGTCATGGTCATGGTCATGGTCATGGTTATGGTTATGGTTATGGTCATGGCTATGACTATGGCTATGGTGATGGTGATGGTGATCGTTATGGTTATGGTCATGGCTATGACTATGGCTATGGTGATCGTTATGGTTATGGTTATGGTCATGGCTATGACTATGGCTATGGTGATGGTGATGGTGATCGTTATGGTTATGGTGATGGTGATCGTTATGGTTATGGTTATGGTCATGGCTATGACTATGGCTATGGTGATGGTGATGGTGATCGTTATGGTTATGGTCATGGCTATGACTATGGCTATGGTGATCGTT
>Ga0316205_10000939_pt1 | contig 42236 bp, 38 predicted proteins | sample 3monthpyrite_MG_FD_204941 | JGI IMG/M metagenome (GOLD analysis project Ga0316205, IMG submission 204941) | Microbial mat bacterial communities from mineral coupon in-situ incubated in ocean water Damariscotta River, Maine, United States -... | ecosystem: Environmental > Aquatic > Marine >...
CTGTCATATCATAGTCTCTGGATACTCGTGTTGTTTCTGTATCACTGTTACCACAATTGTCTGTAACTGTAAACGTATACAGCCTATATTGAATGCAACCATCCTCGCTCTCACCATCTTCTGTTCCAGCATCTGAATTTAAATCACCTCCAGCTCCACAGTAATTAATCCATTTTGTGATTAAAAACTCAGGCCATTTCTCATTGCAGTTTTCTAATTGATAGGGTGGGACGATAATAATCTCAGGAGGATTAAAAGTTCTCAGATCTTCCTGATTATTAGTTTGGGCAAAGGATAATTGAATAGTACAAAAACAACCTATCCAAAAAACACCTAATCCTGATTTGAAATACTTTACTAACATGCAAAACAATTTAATAAATAAATTTTGCCTAACATAAAAGTCTGTAATAATTTAATACTAAAAATAGAGCTGTATAATTGCCCTATTATTAATACAAATTAAAAATGGATAGATTTTCGGCGGCTTATTATTATTTAAATTTATAATAAAGAAGTTCATATTAATAAAAAGTGGCATAAAGTGCCTATTACTGGGACAAAATACCAAAATTATACCCAATATAAATGAGATTTCCAGTTTAACTTAAATAACCATTTCAGTCAGATTATGATTTATGAAACATAATACTTTATAATCTTTAATAATTTTAAGTTGTATTTTAGTGTCACTAATAAAATTAAAAATGGATGAAACTGAATACCTAAAGAATAGGCTTGATAAACAAATTAATTGGTATGAAGATAAAAGTGCTATAAACAAAAGGCAATATCAAGCCAGTCAATTTTTACTTTTGATTTTGGCTGCTCTGATCACTTTGTCTCCACTGTTTGCTAAAAAAAGTACTTATTTATTAATTCTAGTTCCAATTATGGGAGCTCTTATTGCTTTAATTACTGGAGTCTTAAGAATTTATAAATACCAAGAGAACTGGACAACGTATCGCACAACAGCCGAATTGTTAAAATACGAGAAATACATGTTTATGACCAAAACTAAACCTTATGATGGTGCAAGTGCATATAATATATTGGTGCAGCGTGTTGAAGGATTGATCTCAAATGAGAATACCGAATGGATGCAATATATGAGTAAAAATGAATCGCAGGAGAATTAGAACATTTGATTCTTGATTAAGGAAGATGAATTAAAGTTACTTCTTTTTCTTCTTTTTAGATTTCTTATCTAATTGTTTCTTGATTTTCTTTAGGACTTGTTTCATAACTTTCTTCTCTAAGGCCTTCTTAGCTTTCTTTTTGTTTTTTTTACCTTTTTTACCTGAAAGCTTCTTATCTTTTTTAATTAATTCTTTCTTTGCTTTCTTCATTTGCTCTTTTTTGTTCTTCTTATCATAGTGCTTTTTACTTTTCTTTGTTTCTTCTTTTTTAGATTTCTTATCCGATTTCTTTATAGCTTTCTTCTTATCTTCTTTTTTGCTTTTCTTTTTTTGTTTTTTGGCAGTTCGCTTCTTATCTTTTTTTGTTGATTTTACTTTATCCTTTTTTTCTTTCTTACTCTTCTTACCTTTGTCTTTCTTATCTTTTTTATTCTTCTTATCCTTCATCAACTCTTCTTCTTTAGATTCTGTATCAGTTTCGATTGTTTCAACCTGTTCTTTTTCAGAATCTTCAATTTTAGCCTCATGGTCTAAATTCAAAGCATCTCCTTTTGCTATTATAGATGGTTCATTTTGTTGCTTAGTTTTTTTAAGTTCAACTTCTTCTTGGATATCAACATCAATCTTCTTATTTAAATCAATTTTCTTTTCCTTATCTGGTTCATCATTATGTTTTATATCTAATTTCAATATTTCATTCTCTATTGGAGTCATGAAGTCATTCTGCTTGTTTATATCAATAAAAAGCATATTAGTAAATTCAGGTGGTACATACTTATAATCAAAAGCCAAAATGCATATATTTATTAGTTCCTCAATTTTCCGCTTAACCGCTAAGTCCATCTCGTTTTTACAGTGGTTTTTATTATAATATTCTCTGGACATTACAGGAATAAATAGTTTGGAATTAACAATGGCTTTCATGTACTTTGATACAAATAGTTCACCTATTTCAATACTCTGTTCAGCAAAGAAAATTTCTAATTTACTACCATCAGATTTTTTCAATTCGCTAAGAGGATTTTTTAAGTATTGCTTTACCCAAAGCTTGTCGCCAAAAGAATAACTGATAAAAACATCGTATTTACCACTACCTTCAATGATACCTGAAACCAAGAATTTATTCGCAAAGTGCATTGCTAAAATTGAGGCCCAGAACATACTTACGCCTGGTAAGGCAGGTCTAATAATTGAGCCCGTTCTTAAAAAGGCAAACCCTGTAACCATTAAAAACAGAACGCCAATAACAAAAGCTAGAAATCCAATTAAGACTGGTTTCGTTTGTAAGCTTCTTATGTATTTGTATAATAATGCAAAGATTGCGCATACTAAAAGAGCGAACAAAAACGCCATGCTTAATTGAAACGGAACATCATCAATTGCCGCCTTAAAAGACTTATTTATCGATAGTTTATTTACTAAGCCACTTGCTAAAAGATATGCGCCAAAAACATAATGATTATCACAAATTTCTATTTGATCGCCATCCTCCATTCCAATAATTATGAAACTTCCATTTAGATTTAGAGTTTTATTAAATTCTTTATAATCTCTTTTTAGTATTTCAAGAGTGTCAGTGAATTGAAAAGTTCGAGGTTTAAACCTTTTTATCAGATTATTAGTGTTAACTGATTCTCTTTCCAAATTATTAAAATCAGTTTGCTCTATACCTAGTTGATCGTTAGCTACGCGATTAATAAGAGACTCAATTTTTTCAGAATAACCTAATATGGTATCTCTTTTTATTTCTATAAATGAGTTATACGTACGAAGGCATTTATTCTCGTTTTTATTATAATTCACATGTAGTCGTTTACCTTCGAAATATTTTTCATAAAGTTCTGAACGCAAACCACTTTCATGAGTATCATATAAAACATTACTTCCCATTTTTGGGGATTTGTAAAGAGCATATACTTTTATCTTATTTTCTTTAAGAATAGACAATGATTCTTTGAGCTCAACAAGTCCGTCAGAACTAGAGCCATACCACATGTCTAAAATAATTGTTGGTTTTTTATAATCTTCCTTATCTTCATTCGAAATCACCATTGAGTCAATTCTTGACAATAGAAGCGCGGTTTGTTTTCGTTTTTGTGCTAGACTTAATGAAGTATTCTTATAACGATTAGGTACGTCTACTAAAACAATTTTATTTGTATAAAGAGTGTCATTTTTAAGTTCGTTAGTCGCATAATATTTTTCATAAATCAATTCATCAATTTTAATAAATAAACCTTCTGAGGAAATGAGAGCTGTAACAAATATTAATAGTAACCAAGAGATTAGATAAACACCCAATCTACGTATGGTAATCATGTTTTTAGCCTTTAGAATTGGTTTCATAGTTAACATTAATAACCCTTTTAAAGTCCTTCTTTAATTTCATCCGCCAATTTCATTAAGACTAAAGGGTTTTGATCTGTATTTTCAAGGCATCCATTAAGCTTTAATTTTACAATATATGCCCAAGCTAGATATTGCTTGGATAAAACAAGATCATAACCAAAAGCTTTTGCAATATTTTTGTGTCCATTTTTTTGAAAATTTACATATTTGACATTTTTTAAAGAATCAGCTTCTATAATAAAATGTAATGAGGCGTCTAACCATGTATCTAAATTGCTTTTAATTTTAGAAGATTGAAAGCCCGAATTGGCTATATTTTTTTTAGCATTCATTTCATGATAAGCCTCCGTCAAAATTAAACTAGCTTGAATAAACCTATCGGTATCTATTTCACCTAATTCAATCGCTTTTGTATACTCAGCAATCCCTTCTTCGTAATGTCCTTGCCCTAACATTTTAAAGCCTTTTTTAGCATGGGAGCCACTCAATTTGAGAATACGACTTTGTTTGTTCAATTCAATTTTAAAAAACTTGTCTATAGTCTCTTCTGATGTTAACGGAACTTTAGCCAAACTATCTGGAATAAATGCATAAGATTTATTTTTTTTACTCAGATAATCAACTGTTTCAGTAAGGTAAAGGACACGTTTATTTTCACCATCCAGCTTAATAATATCATCTTCCATTTCAATTTTAGATCGAAAATTCATTGCCACTTTTCCCTCAAAATGTTCAAAATTTAAGTTCTCACCTTTGTTCCATACTTTCCATACAGTAGACTCAGCACCTCCATCTTCTGTATCTGTGATATTAGCAGTCGTAACACCTCCAGCTATTTTATTAATCACTCTAGTAAGTAGGTTTCCAGAATTATTTTCATCTATTATCCTATAGAGCTCTCGGTGACCAGATACAAGATATTCAACTATTTTTTCATGTGTTACGGCTACAATTTCTAAATAATTAGTATTTATAGATTTTATTCCAATAATAGTATTCTTAGGGACTTCAATAATAGATCCATCTATAACCTTGTAAGCCTCTTTAGAAGGTGTTTTTTTATTAATCAAGAATTTTTCTCTTACTCCATTCTGATTGGCAATATAAATTTCTATTATATCTAAAGATTTTCCATTTTGTTCAATCTTTATGATTTCTCCCCATTGTCCATAGCTGCTAGTTAAGCCGCAAAGCAACATCAAAAAGACTAAAAACAACTGTAATGTGTTTAATTTTTGGTTAGATATCATGACTTCTTTTTTGAACCTGTTTGTGATGAAAGATAGTTAAATTGAGATTAAACAATTAATTATAGTCGTCGAAAGGACCAACAACTATGTTAAAATGAATGACTAAAGCTAGTTAAAGGCATATATAAACTGAATGTTGGAAAAGGGTTGAAGCAAAATAAATATGTATATACATAAAAAAAATAGTTTCAAATAGCTTTAAAGCCCACTTTTATACTGACGCCACTAAAAAACAGTCACTACAGCATACAAGAAATCCGTAACAACGTTTTTATCAGTTAGTACGAATTAATTATGTGACCTCTAGAGGAGACACATTAAATCAAAGGGCTAAGTCAGTTATATTGAAAATTTTGACTCAATATTTCTAATAAACTTGTGATTGAATTTAATTGATCACTATTTTTATTACAATTCTGTGAATTGAATATGACAAAATAGTTTTTGTGGCCTTGGTAGCTATAAATTCCTTGAACCATAATCCTTTCTATTATTCCCATTCTTTTATGATAAATATCATTTGGTATTTTTAAGTTTCTTGATAGATTTATGCAATTCATATTATAATAGCATTAATCATGAAAGTACTCGTTTATAGTGCCAAAGATTTTGAAATTCCTTATTTGGAAAAAGCTAATAGCAGAAAACATAAACTTACATTTATTAAAGAAGCATTATCTTCTAAAACTGCTATTAAGGCGGTTGGTTATAATACCATATCCATATTTTCGGCAGATGAAGCTTGTTTTATAACTATTGAAAAACTTAACGATTTAGGTGTAAAATACATAACGCTCCGATCTGTTGGTTATGACAATGTGAATTTAAGAGCAGCTACGAGATTAAATATTAGAGTAGCCAATGTACCTGCTTATTCTCCTAATGCAATTGCAGAGCATGCAGTAAGCTTACTACTGACGCTTAACAGAAAAATTATAGAATCAAACCGTCGTGTAAAGCATTTTAATTTTGATTTAAATCATCTTGTTGGATTCGATTTAAAAAATAAAACGGTTGGTATTATTGGTACTGGGAAAATAGGTTCGGTCATGACCAAAATAATGCATGGTTTTGGTTGCAATTTGTTAGGTTACGATATTGAAGAAAATGACGACTTGTGTGAACAGTATAAATTACGTTATGTATCACTAGAAGATTTGTGCAAACAAGCCGATATAATTTCATTGCATATCCCTTTAAATAGTGAAACACATCAACTAATTGATGAAGATTTAATCTATAAAATGAAGGATGGTGTTATTATTATTAATACAGCAAGAGGTGCAATTATTAATACAGAACAAGTTATTGATGGATTAAAAAAAGAAAAAATTGGTGCTTTAGGAATGGATGTTTATGAAAATGAGCAAGGTATTTTCTTTAATGATTTTTCCCAAAAAATTCCTGATGATGATTTATTAATTAAATTAAATGCAATGCCTAATGTACTAATTACTGGACATCACGCATTTTTAACCGAAGAAGCATTAACAAATATTGCTGAAACTACCATTTATAATCTAGACTCTTGGAGTGAAGGTAAAGAAACAGAGAATGAATTGACAGAAGCTGTATGATTACTCCTGTTTTTTATCATAAATATCTTTTAAAACAATAGTTTTACCCTCTTCATTAACCACATTTAAATCGTATCTAATTTTCACTTTAGTTTCTAGAGGTGCATAATAATAAATAACCCAAGCATCCGCCTCGTTAGTACCAATACAACCATTAGAATAAGCTTTACCTAATGTAACAGCATTTGTAGTTGGATGGATTAACTGTCCATTTCTAATGCCATTTATTTCGGTTTCTATAAAAGGTATTTGAGGTAATTTAGTGACTCTTTCATCGTCTCTCTTGGTTACAAAATATTCATGATTGTTTACAGGATTAACATAACGCGGATTAAGAACATGATTAACAATACGACCCTCTCCTGTTTTGGTTTTTAAATCTTGAATCCTTCCTGACATTTCAAGATATACTTTCTCATCTTTACCAACTCTTATTGGAAATTCATAAAGCTTGTTAGATGCTTCATAAATGCGAAGCTTAAATTCAGGAATATTTATGTCTATCTTAGTCTTTTTAAATGAATTACTAATTACCCTTGCTGTAACAGAATCAGGAATAATTAACGTTGCTCCTTTAGGCAATGCAATCATCTTTTTTTGGTTATAAACAAATGAATCTCTTGCTATCATCCTATAGTAATCCGTATTTTGAAGTGTATCTATAATCCACGGATTAGCTCTCACTAATAGGTGTTCGGACAATTTATAAGGCGTCAACAAGTCGTGTTTTTTTACCAGAGAATCTATAAATTGAAAATAATTTTCAACAGTTATGGCTTTATTAATTAAAACCAAGTTTACTATCGAATCTTGACAATAAACTTGGTTTAAAGCCTTTGTTTTTTTAGTCAACGCTGAAGCGTTTAGATGCTTAGGCCATGAATTTACAGATACTACTAACAGTAATAACACAAAAGTATGTATAAGTAGTATTAACCATTTCACTTAGTAAGTAGTTTTGTTTTTTTAAGAATTTTGTCTAAAACCTTATCTTTATCTAATGGCTTCGTACAGAAAAACCAATCTTCACAGTTTAACTCATCTTTAGAGGTCATTCGCTCTTCAGCAACACCACACGATCCAGCTGGAGAAATGATGACATCATCACCAGGATTCCAATCTGCAGGAGTAGCTACTGAGAATGCATCAGAAGTTTGCATGGCAATTAAAGCTCTATAGATTTCGTCAAAATTTCTGCCTAAACTTAATGGATAGTAAATAATAGCTCTAATCATACCTTTTGGATCAATAAAAAACACAGCTCTTACAGCTTGGGTCTCACTTTCTCCTGGTTGAATCATACCATATTTTTTGGCAACTTCCATCGTAATATCTTCGATCAAAGGAAATTTAACTTCAATGTTTTTCATACCATTAAACTTAATTTTTTCTTTAATGGTTCTTAACCAAGCTATATGACTGTAAAGACCATCAATAGATAAACCTATCAATTTACAATTAGCCTTTGCAAACTTGTCTTCAAGGTATGCAAAGGTCATAAACTCACTTGTACAAACTGGTGTGAAATCCGCTGGATGGCTAAATAGAATAACCCATTCCCCTTTATAGTCAGTAGGAAAGTTGATGTTGCCTTGTGTAGTTACTGCCTTTAATTCTGGTGCTTTATCACCAATTCTCGGCATTGATACTGCTTGTTCTTTTTCTAGTATATTTTCCATTTTTTATGTTTTAAAAATTATATGCTAAAGGTATGTTTCAACATAAAAATTTGAAATGATAAATATCAGTATAGCTGACTATTTATAGTTATTTTAATGAGCATTGATTAATACCATTGCTCAAATATTATAACGTTTTATTTAGGAAATATTTAATCATATCAGCAGTGGATACAATGCCTACTATCTCACTATTTTCAAGAACTGGGACAGCATGGTACTTTCCTTTTTCTAATACTCTAGCGACATCTTCAATAGTCGCATTGGTAGTTAAATAAAATGGCTTTTGAGTCATTATATCTTTAACTTTTAGCTCTTTATATATTGTATTATCATCGCTAATTCCTGCTCCAGAAATGTTATACATAAAGTCTATTAAACTAACCATACCAACTAATTTGCCGTTTTCTTGAACTGGAATATGGTGGTGGAATTTTTCTTTCTCATAAATATGTTTCACATCTAAAAGGTGTTGCTCTGGTGTAACACAAACCACGTTCTTGGTCATTACTTCTTTTATTGAGTTCGTTTTCATTTCTATTAATGTTTTGTTCTAAAATATGCTTAAAATTAAAGTATTAATAAATTTCTATATATGATTAATATCATATTAAAACAAGGTGTTTATTAATACATTTAATTCAAGTTTAAATTAAAAGTATAATTATGAAAACTAAAACCATTTTAGAGCTACTTACACTAAGTTCTAGCCTTTATTATTTAGCGAGAGACACTCAATTTTTAGATAAAATAAGCGAGCTTTCTGAAAAAGGAAAAGATAATATTAATAAAATTGTGTCCGAATCTCAATTAGACAAAAATGGAAATGAATTGGAGTTTGTAGATAAAATAATTTTAAAAACCCATGAATTAAAGGAAGAGCTTGATGAAAAAATTGAAGAATTGGTCGTTAAGTTTTACAAAAAAATAAATGTGGCACATTTAGATGAAATTAAAGCGCTTAATGAAAAACTTGAAAAACTTGACGCAACTGTTGCGCTCTTAGAGGCAAGACTAAATAAACTGGAAGCATAAAACGATGGGAATTATAGCTGGCATTGGAAAAAACTTTAGATCCATCTCTAGATACAACCAAATACTTAAAGTCCTAATAAAATATGGTTTTGAAGATTTGGTGGATTATCTGGAGGAGAACAAGCAATATACATTTTTACAAAAATTAATTCCTAAAGGATCTAGGAAGCATGCAACTCAATATAGCAAATGGGCAAAAATGAGGTTGGTATGCGAAGAATTAGGCCCTACGTTTGTAAAGTTTGGACAAATTTTAAGTAACAGACCGGATTTAATTCCTTTAGAATTAGCGTTAGAATTAGAAAAACTTCATGACAATGTGCCACCAATGCCTGAAGATGTCGCCAAACAAATTGTAGAAACAGAGCTAAATGATACAGTAGAAAATTTATTTGCTTGGTTTGAGCCAACACCTTTTGCGTCCGCTTCTATAGCACAAGTACATAATGTGACTTTACATACTGGCAAACGTGTCGCCCTAAAAATACAACGCTTTGGTATTCATGAGGTTATTGAAGAAGACATTAAGGCAATGTATAAAATAGCCGAAATTTTAGAAAATAGAATGCCTTCTTTAAAGAGTTTTGATCCTGTTGGACTTGTTGAAAACTTTGAGGATTCTATACTAAAAGAAATTGATTTCATTAATGAATCTATTAACATCCAACGGTTTTATAATAATCTGGAAAACGACAACTCTTTAGATCAATTTGCTGATGCTCCAAAAGTATACCCATCTCTTACAACTTCAAAAGTTTTAGCAATGGAGTTTATTTCTGGAATTAAAATAAATCAAATTGAAAAGTTAATAGCTAAAGATATTGATACAAAAGTTATTGCTAGAAGACTTGCAATTAGCTATTTTAAACAAATTTTCGAATATGGTTTCTTCCATGCTGATCCACATCCAGGGAATTTATTGGTACTTCCCAATAAACATATTTGTTACTTAGATTTTGGTATGATGGGAAGTATGCTCCCAAGAGATATTTTAGTTTTCGGTAAATTATTTATAGCCATTACCAACAAGGACGTAAAAAATGTAATTAAAGCTTTACAACAATTATCAAATAATGCTCCTATTGAACGCATGAGAGACTTGGAGTTTGATATCAATGAATTTGTAGAAAAATATTATGTGAGAGAAATTCATGAAAATGAAATGAGTACTATTTTACTTGAACTCAAGGATATTATTATTGCTCATGGTTTAAAAGTCCCTACTTACTTTTTCCTTTTTGCGAGATCTTTAGTAACTCTGGAAGGTGTTATTAGTAAACTAGATCCAAAATTGGAACAATTTGAAATTGTAAAACCATATCTAAGAAAAAGCGTTATTAAAAAATACAACCCTATAAAAATGGGTAGGAAAGTTGCAAATTCTATTGTGGAAATCACAGATTATATGGAAGAGTTCCCGTCAGATTTGAAAAATGCCATACGAAAAATTAATTCAGGTAGAGTTAAGGTCGATTTAACCCATAAAGGAATAGATCCAATGATACATACATTGCAAAGAATAACAAAGCAATTAATTTCAGCATTTATTATGGTAACTCTAATAGTGGGAGCGTCTTTATTTATAGTTTTTGAAATTGGTTCTCTTTGGAATGGTATTTCTTTATTAGGCATGGCAAGTTTCGCATTGGCAGTGATTTTGGGATTTGGCATATTAAGAAATATAAACAAAGGGAACTATAATTAATGTGAGTTCGATATAAGTTTGACCAATCAAGTGTAGTTTTGTTAATAAAAGCAAAGCATGTCACCTTGAGCGCAGTCGAAAGGTCTTTAGATTATATCTTTTTAAAAGGTTTCGACTGCGCTCAACCTGACAATGAACACGTAATTTATTTATAATCAGATAAAAAGGAATGTTGTTAACGTCGAACTCACGTTAATTATTAATTCTTTGAAAAAAATAGTTTAAAAAAAAGAGGCTGTCTGAAAAGCTCATTTTTTGTCAAACTGAACTCGTTTCAGTTTCTCAGTGATCTTGACTATCTGCTTGTTAAGATTCTGAAATAAATTCAGAATGACACTCGCTTAGACTTTTTAGACAGCCTCTTTTTTTAAAACTTGGGTGTTTACGGTTTGGAAAATGCTTTTTTAAAATGATTGAAAGCTTCAGATATTTCACTTTGAAAATGCTCTATTTTTGATTCTTCTTCTTTCTTCTTGGCATATTTTCCTTTAAACTTATCAATAAAGGAGTTAAAGTCTTTTTTCCCTTTTTCAAAAGTGTCTTTGGCTTCGCCTTTATCTTTATTGAATTTTTGTTCTAAAATCTCTAATTGAATTTTAAATTGCTCAATCTCAATGAGCGTTAATGCATACATTCTATTTAAAGTTTCATTGGTTTTAATTTTTACTTCAATATCATGTAATGTTAAAAGCAATTGTTTTTTTTGTTTTTTAAAAATCTCTTTAGTTTCTGCTTTCCCTAAAGCCAACTGTACACGGAGTTCATCAAATTTGGTGTTAAGTTCTTCAATGTTTTCTTTAACACCTTTTATTTTAAACTCGCTGTCATGGATAAATAGATTAAATTTCTTTTTAACCTCTTCATACTTCTCTTGAGCTTCTGCTTTTCCTAAAGCGGTTTGAACTCTAAATTCTTCAAGCTCAACAGCTGTTTTTCTGAGTGCTCCAATTACTTTATCTACGAATTGATTATCTTCTTTATTTTTCATGATTATTATATTTAAAATAATATTAAATATCTGAACAAAACTCTAAATAGACAATGATATATATCAGTCTTCTAATATCATTTTTTCATCATGTTTTTCTTATACATTTGAAAAAGACTGTTACAATTAACTAAAAGTCTAGTTTTATCTAAAATTTAGCTTCATATATTTATTTGGTTAAATTTGTAAGCGTATTTTTTAACTCAAAAAAATAATATATATAATTAAAATCTTTAGGTTTGTAAATTAAATAACAACCCATTAATTCACTAAAACAAAAAGTATGAACAAGTATTTTAAATCAATCGGACTAATATTTATTACTCTTTTAACATTTTCAAGCTGTAAAGAACAAAACGTTGAAAAAGAAAAAGAAATAGTTGCTGTGGACGTTTCAGCAGAAAAAGAAGCTGTAGCAGCAGTTATGAAAAACTATAAAGATGCTGTTCAAAATTTAACTACCGAAGGAACAAAAGAACTTTTTACAAATGAAGCTACAGTTTTTGAATCTGGCGGTTCTGAAGGTACCTATGAAAATTATGAATCTCATCATCTTGGTCCAGAATTAAAAGCTTTTGATAGTTTTACCTTTTCAGATTATAAAATTGATGTAAAAATAGATTTACCTTACGCGTTTACTACTGAAACCTATATTTTTACTATAGGTCTTAAAGCTAACGAAGAAAAAGGTAGAGAAGCAAGAAACATTAAAAAGAAAGGTGTCGCCACTTCCGACTTAAAGAAAATAGATGGGCAATGGAAAATTACTAAAACACATTCTTCGTCAAGAGATGTAAGAAATGCTTCTCATTAACAGTGTTTCTTTGAAATAAAAGATTTTTATTAGAACTAATCCAATTTTTATCTAGGATTAAATAATTTTTTGCATAATACTTTATCTTTTAAAGATATATTTATCCAATTTGCTATTCAATAATTTTTTTATCAAATAACAAGAAAAGAAAAGTGTTCATATTGGGATTTAGATTTACTCGTTGACGAATAAGGCAAAATGCTTTTGTTATATGGGCTTCAACTGTTTTAGTAGAAACATTAAGGTATTCCGAAATTTCTGCATTACTTAACCCTTCTTGCTTACTTAATAAGAAAATGTTTTTGCATTTTGGAGGTAAATTTTGAATTTCTTTTTGAACTAAATGATAAAGTTTTTCCAAAACACTATAATCCTCTTCAACTATGATATCAAGGGCTTCTATATATTTTTTTTCCAACAAGGTTACAGATCTATTTTTTCTATATTGGTCTATGTACTCATTATAAACAGATTTATATAAAAAACTTTTAATCGAAAAATTTTCACTTAATAACTTTCGTTTTTCCCAAGTCTTTATATAAACATTCTGTACAATATCCTCGGCAAGAGATTGGTTATTCACTAAACTACTTGCATAGACACACAATTGATGATTGTAATTTTTAACCAAAAAAGAAAAAGCATCTTCATTTCCTTTTTTTAGTTGTAGTATTAAATTAGCATTTTCTTTAAAACTATCGTGCATTCCTTGCGAAATATTAAGTGCTTATTAAATTATGTAACAATATTAATAAAAAAAAAGCAAATACATTAGGGTTTTGCAAATGAGCTTCGTAATATAAATAATGAAGAGCACTAAAGGTAAAAAATTACTGACAAAATATTTTACAGATTCCATATCTGAAACCGAGCTGGATGATTTAATGATATGGTTAGAAACACAAGGTGCTGAAGAATTATTCATTTCTAGTTCTAAAATAGACTACGCAATTCGCAACAATATGTCCCAATACAATACAAAAAAAGCAGAAAAATTGCTGCTCGATAAAATAAGAAAAGACAAAACTATTTTAAATAGGCTTAAAATCAAGAAGTTTTTTAAATATGCAGCAATAGCAATTCTATTTATTAGTGTTGGCTATGTTGTTCAAAACAATTTTAACCCATCAAATAAAATTGATGTTACAACTATCAATAAAGATGAGATAATCTTACAATTGGAAGACGGCAACATAAAAGTTCTCTCTGAAGATGGTACAGAAAAAATTGTAAATAAAGAAGGCAAAATTATAGGCTCTCAAAAAGGAAATCAATTAATATATGATAATAAACCTACTGTGGAAACACTGGTTTATAATACATTAACTGTACCATATGGGAAAAAGTTTGAATTAAAACTATCCGACGGCACTCATATTTATTTAAATGCAGGTACCTCATTAAAATATCCTATTAAATTCCTGAAAGGGGAAAAACGACAAGTGTATTTAAATGGAGAAGCCTTTTTTGATGTAACAAAAGATACCAATCATCCTTTTATAGTTAATATGAACAATGTAGGTGTTAGAGTATTTGGCACCAAGTTTAATACATCCTCCTATCCTGAAAATGACAAAGTAACTACAGTATTGGTTGAAGGTTCAGTTAGTGTTTTTGACAACAATATGGATTACAACAAAGAAACGGCATCATTATTAAAACCAGGGTATTTGGCATCTTGGGATAAACGTAATAAAGAAATCTCAATTGAAGAAGCCGATATAGCAATACATACCGCTTGGATAGAAGGGCGAATTCTATTTAGGCACTTGCCATTTAAAAATATCATAAGAAAACTAGAGAGACATTATGATGTAACTATAACGAACAACAATAAAAATTTAGATGAAGAGTTTTTTACTGCTAGTTTTGATATAGAAACCATTGAACAGGTCTTAGAAACATTTCACAAAAACTATAATATAAATTACTCTTTAATTAACAATCAAATAATAATTAACTAAAAACAATATAAAAGTATGGTATAAAAAAACTTTATAAAACTAAAACAAACCCAAAAAAAAGACTATTCCCTTTAATATTAAAGGATAAAAAAAACCGGAAAATGCTGTAACATCTTCCGATTTAAAACATGATTAATAATATTAACCAATTAATTCATTACAAAAATATGAAAAATCTATTTAAGCAAAGGAGTTTAAACTCTTTTCAGATAAAATTCGATTTAAAAATGAAGCTTTCTACATTATTTCTAATAGTTTCTTTTCTTAATCTTTATGCAAATGAATCTTATGCTCAAAAAACTAAGATTTCATTACACATGGAAAATGCTACTATTGAAAACGTTTTGTACAAAATAGAATCGCTAAGTGATTTTAAATTTATGTTCAATGACAATGAAATTGACTATAAAAAGAAAATTACAATCATTGCCAATCGCGAACGCATATCCTCCATTTTAACCCAAATGTTTTCAGATTCTAACGTTGCTTTTGAAGTATATAAGAAACAAATTATACTAAAAATAGATCCATTAAAAAATCAAGTCAATGTTACACCTGCTAAAGAAATGGAGCTAATCCAACAGATAGCGATTACTGGAAATGTTTCAGATATCAACAACCAACCATTATTGGGTGTAAATGTTACTGTAGAAGGCACTACAACTGGAGCAGTAACAGATTTTGATGGTAATTATAGTATTAACGTAGATTCAGACCAAGCAGTGTTAGTGTTTACTTATATAGGTATGAAAACTGTTCGTAAAGTAGTTGGACAAGATACTACAGTAAATGTTAGAATGACTGAAGATGACCAATCCCTTGACGAAATTATTATTACAGCAACTGGTGCCCGTAAAAGAGTAGAGATGGGTAATTCAATCGCCAACTTAAAAGTTTCTGACGATGTTAAAGAACGACCTATCAATAACGTTTTTGACATACTTCAAGGTCAAGCTGCTGGTGTCTCAATTGGTGCTAGTGGAGGATCTGTTGGTATGGGGTCAAGAATTAGGATTAGAGGCTCTAATAGTGCTTCATTATCCAACGAACCTGTAATATATGTTGATGGGGTTTTAATTAATAACGAGTCCAATTCTATATCTTTCGAGACAGGAGGACAATCTCCTTCAAGACTAGATGATATTAATCCAGAAGATATTGAGTCTATAGAAGTTGTTAAAGGACCTTCAGCTGCAACACTTTACGGCTCTATCGCGGCAAATGGTGTGATTTTAATTACTACAAAAAAAGGTAGTGCTGGAGAACCAAGATGGTCTGTATTTATGGAAACAGGGTTTGTAGAAGATGTAACAACTTATCCAAAAAACTATCAGGCACTTGATGCTTCTGGAAACCCAGGCTTTAATTTTGAAGCTGCAGATGGAACTTTTGTGCACAGTGTAGTAAACTCTTTTCAACCACTTAACGATTCTCGCACATCACCTTTCCGAACTGGCCAATCGGTTGGTACTGGCATAAGTGTATCAGGTGGCAGCGAAGCGCTTACATATTTCCTATCTGGAAGCATAAGCGACACTGAAGGAGTCTTGCCAATAAGTAATATTAAGAAAACCAATTTCAGAGGAAACTTTGGAGCACAAATCACAGATAAATTAAAGATGAGTTTAACTACCAGTTATACAAATAGTGATTTGGAGTTACCATTAAATGATAATTTTGCACTTGGTTTAATGGGTCAAGGTCTTAACGGTTTATCGACTATTGATGTCAATGATGGTTGGGGAGAATTTACGCCCACAGAACTTTTTACAATAGATACAAGACAATTGGTAAATCGTTTTACCAGTGGATTGGAAACCATCTGGAAACCAATCGAAAAAATAAATGTTCGTGTATTTGGAGGTCTTGACTTTACATCACGGTGGGATTCTCAATTCTTCCCTACTGGAGAAGCACCAGCGTTTCTAAGTTATGATGAAGGTGCTCGTTTTTCAAACAGGTTTAACGACTTTGTTTATACATTGGATGCTGTGGGTTCTTATAGTACAAATTTTTCTGAAAACATTACATCACGTACATCTGTAGGTCTTCAATATTTACAAAAACTTACTCAAGGTACTTTTACAACAGGACTTCAATTGGTAGCTGGTAGTAACTCTATTGCTGGTGCAGCTAATACTTTTAGTAATGAGCAAACTATAGAACAACGTACCATTGGTGCATTTATAGAAGAACAGGTAGGGTTTAATGATAAACTCTTTGTAACTGGTGCAGTTCGTACAGATAGAGGAAGTTCATTTGGTTCTTCTTTCAAATCTGTTTTTTATCCTAAATTAAGTGCTTCTTGGTTAATATCTAATGAAGATTTCTTTAACCCTGATGGTAAAAGTTGGATGAATTCGTTAAGATTAAGAGCTGCTTGGGGTGCATCAGGTGTACAACCTGGCACAAATGACGCCTTAAGGTTTTTTACTCCAATTGCTGCAACTGTTGATGGTGTTAGTGTTACAGGTGTTACCATTGGTGGTGTTGGAAATGCCGATCTTAAACCAGAACGTTCCGAAGAATTGGAATTTGGTGCAGATGTAAAATTATTCTCCAATAGAATAGGTCTAGATCTAACTTACTTTAACAAGCAAACAGAAGACGCATTAATTTTTAGACAACTACCTCCTTCACTAGGTGTTGGTGCTGGTCGATTTGAAAATTTAGGCTCGGTTAAAAATTCAGGCCTGGAAATCTCTTTAAATACAAGCATCATTGAAACTGAAAAATTCTATGTCAACCTAGGCATAGTAGCATCTTTTATTGATACTGAACTTACTAAATTAGGTGAAGGAATTGAGCCTGTTATCTTTAATGGCGTTCAAAGACATGTAGAGGGTTATCCTTTAGGTGGTTACTGGGACGAAGAATATACATACAGTGATGTCAATGGAGATGGTTTTATAGGCCAAAATGAAGTTCAAGTAGGAGAAACAGTTTATTTAGGAACTCCATTTGCTACTACTGATATTACATTTTCCCCAACCGTAGGTTTATTTAACAATGCTTTGGTTTTTAGGGGATTATTGAATTACAAAGGTGGTCAAAAACTATACAATAATACTGGAGCATGGAGAAATGGTAATAGTAATACCCAAGAACTAAACGATCCTAATGCATCTCTAGATGGACAAGCAAGAGCAGTTGCTTCAAAATTCTTTGGTACCAATGCAGGGTACATTGAAGATGCATCATTTTGGAGATTAAGAGAAATATCGCTTACTTACAATGCACCTCAAAAATTTGTTAGTGATATTGGGTTTTCACGAGTGAGTCTTACTTTATCCGGTCAAAATTTAGGTATTTGGACTGATTATTCTGGTCTAGATCCTGAAATTAGTTCAACTGGTCAATCTAATTTCGCAACTGAGGAATTTCTTAGCCAGCCACCAACGCGTTCTTGGAAAGTTCGTTTAAACCTATCATTTTAACAGCTAATTATTAAAACGAAATATTTTAATTATGAAAAAATTAATAACAAATAAGAATATAACCAGAAGTTTTCAAGGGCTATTTTTAGTTAGCCTTTCACTACTTCTTGCGCTTGGAACGGTATCATGTGATAGTTTAGTTGATGTTACCGATCCAGATATTGTTACTCCTGAATCACTAAGCAGTGAAGCAGGTATACAAACACTTAAAGCTGGATCCTTAGGAGATTTTGCTATTGCAATGAGCGGATCGGCTGCGGGACATGGTGCAACAACAGGCTTAATATCAATGAGTGGTTTAATGGCCGATGAGTATGATTATTCTGGCACTTTTCCAACCAGAAGAGAAGCAGATACCAGAATTCTTCAAAACACTAATAGCGATATGGATAGAATTTACTCTAATATGCACAGATCACGTGCTGGAGCTGAAGCTACTATAGACTTAGCCCAAGCCTTTGGTGGTGTTCCAGAAGTTGAAAGTGAAATGCAAAGTATTGTAGGATATGCCTACGTTATGTTTGCTGAAACCTTTTGTGGTGGCGTACCATTTAGTAAAGTACCATCCGATGGAGGAGAGCTTATTTATGGGGAGCCATTATCACAAACCGAAATGTTTAATACAGCTATTACCTGGTTTGAACAAGCACTTGCTAGTAGTAGCGGAAACCCTGATTTAGCTGACCTGGCTCGTGTAGGAAAAGCACGCGCATTATTAGGATTAGGGCAAATTAGTGCAGCTGCAAATGAAGTTGCTACTGTAGCAACGGATTTTGTTTACAACATAGAGCATTCTGATAATAGTTTAAGACAAGGAAATGGCATCTTTATTATGAGCACTGTTAGGCGTCAGTTTTCAATAGCCGATGGCAAAGGTGGTAATGGTTTAATGTACCGTTCAGCGAATGATCCTCGTACACCATGGGATGGTGGTACTGACAATGGACAAGATGATATTACTTTGTATTATAATCAGTTAAAATATACGGATGAAAGTGCATCTGTAGTCTTGGCTTCAGGCATTGAAGCCCGTTTAATTGAGGCAGAAGCTGAAGCGGATTCAGATAATGGAACTGGCACTCATACTATCCATAATACGCTTAGATTAACTATGAGTCTTCCTCCTTTAGATTTTTCAACTTTAACAGGTGATGACCTTATGTTAGCACATATGGCTGAAAGAGCTTTTTGGTTGTATAGTACAGGACATCGCCAAGGCGATTTAAGACGTCTTGTAGATGTTTATGGTATGCAAGCCTCTGATGTTTTCCCTTGGGGAGCTTATTTCAAAGGAGGTAGTTATGATTCCAATCTTAAGTTTCCAGTCCCTCAATCTGAGGCTAATAATCCTAATTATGCAGGATGTTTAGACTAAGAGAAAGGACTATTTTATAATTATTTTGATTAGAAAGAGGTTTGAAAGAACCTCTTTTTTTATTTACAAAAAAGATTTATTTATTTTAAATTTGTCATACCAATTACTCTTCTATGACCAAAACCCTTAAAGCATTTAATAATATAAGTTCAAAGTATTTTTCTGTATTATTGTTATTATTTTTTTTATCAGGTACAGCAGGACTCATACTACAGGTGGTGTGGATGTACCGTTTAGGGTTAATCTTTGGAAATGCAGCGTATGCTACAGCAGCTACATTAGCTGCCTTTTTTCTTGGATTAGCAATAGGCGGATGGTTTTTAGGAAATGCTTCGGTGAGATTTAAGCGTCCACTTTCTGCTTATGGCCTTATGGAGATTGGAATAGCCTTAACGGCTTTACTTTTAATTCCGGGAATTGAATTTTATGAAACGCACTATGCTTCTTTAGTTACATTTACAAATGGTGAACAAAGTTTACTTACCATACTAAAATTCACTTTTAGTATTGTATTACTTCTTTTTCCAACGGTGCTTATGGGAGGAACTTTTCCTGTTTTAGCGCAATTTATTGGAAAAGAGAAACGTCAACTTGCAAATAGAGGTACTATATTATATGCCGTAAACACCTTAGGTGCATCAATTGGAGCTTTATTGGCTGGGTTTTTTCTTCTTTCAAAATATGGTGTGGATGCCACTTATTATATTACCATAGTATTAGTAGTGAGTATTGGTTTTTTAGCTATCTTAATGGATAGGCTATTTGTAACCAATAAAGAAATACCAGTAGTTAAAAAGGATAATAAAGCTTCTAAAACTACAAACACATTAGATGACATTACTTATTTAGAGTTAAAAATATTAGCATTTTCTTCTGGTTTATTGGCTTTATCAATCGAAACCATTTGGACAAAAATGTTCGCTCAGGTTTTACAAAATTCTATCTATTCATTTTCAGCAATTTTGGTTGTTTTTCTTTTTGCTTTAGGAATTGGTGGACTTCTTTCTCATATTTTAGTGAAAATATCTAGTAACACAAAACATGTGCTGTTAATTCTTCTTTTATTAGGTGCCATAAGTGTTGGGTTATCGCCCTATGTATTTAACACTTTAACTAATGGTTTAGGCTATTTAGCTCCAAGTGCATCTTGGCTCGGATACCTTGGTGCTGTATTTAAGTTAAGTTTTTTAGTTGTATTTATTCCAACAGTAATCTTTGGTGCTGTTTTTCCTTTTTTGCTAAAAACATCTCCTTTTTTAAACCAAGCTCCTGGAAAATTTGTGGGTAAATTGGTTTTATTCAACTCAATTGGTAGCACGATTGGTCCTATTATTGTTGGATTTATTTTGCTTGATACCATTGGGATTTGGACAACTATTAAAGTTGTTGTTGTTTTATATGGGTGTTTGGCTCTATTTATTTCATTTAATTTTAATAATAAAACCTTAAAAAAATGGCTGTGGATACCTATAATAGGTATTATTGGTGTTGTCTCTCTGGCAAATCCACCAATTGTACTTTTGGGAAAAGGTGAAAAGATTTTAAAAACATGGCAATCTAGCGATGGCGTTGTCTCAATAGTAGAATCTGATAAAAATATCCAGATGAGATTGGATAATTTTTATGTTCTTGGAGATTCTCGTTCTATTCTAGTTGAACAGATGCAAGGTCATATACCTCTGTTAATTCATCCAAAACCAAAAGAGACTTTGTTTTTAGGAATGGGCACAGGGATTACTGCTGGTGCATCCTTAAGCCATGATGTAGAACGAGTTGTAGTTGTCGAATTGGTTTCTAACGTTATTCCGGCTGCAAAACAATATTTTTCACCTTGGGCTAATAACCTTTTTAATGATAAGCGTGTTGAAATTATTGCCGATGATGCTCGTAATTTTTTACTAGGCTCTACCGAAAACTTTGATGTTATTGTAGGAGATCTTTTTACGCCTTGGCATGCTGGAACAGGTAGTCTTTACACTGTTGAACATTTTAACCAAGCAAAGAAGCACCTAAAAAAAGGTGGTGTGTTTGCGCAATGGCTTCCGTTATACCAACTAACACCTGAGAGTTTTGAAATTATCACTAAAACATTTGCTTCAGTTTTTCCTGAGGTAACATTTTGGCGTGGCGACTATTCCAGCTCACGCGCAAGTATTGTTTTAATAGGTCAAGAAAAAGGATCGAAATTAAATGAGGAAGTCGTTAAAAAAAATATTGAAAATGTTATTGGTTCTTCTAAAAACGAATCCGATACTTCAATTGATCACATGGCTGGTCTCTTTTATTTAGGAAACTTAAATGCCATAAGAAACAATCTAAACAACGTTGGCATAAATAATGATAACTTTAGATCCATCGAATTTAAAGCACCTATTTTATCACAACAGGCAAATTCAGGCAAGAACTCATACATTATTGATGAAAAGCTGTTTGATCTTTTTAAGATGTTAAATAAAAATCTCCCTGCTACTAAGGATCCTTATTTGTCTGAATTACCACTTAATGAGTTAAAATATGTTGAAGTCGGATTCTTATATTTTAGGTATTTGCAACTAAAAGACAATGGAAATAATAGTGAAGCCAATAAAATCATAGATCAAATTCATCTTTTGGCACCAAATTTTTTAAAAGGGAATAACGATTCCTTTTAAAATGTAATATCTTAAAAATTTCAAATACTCCATCCCTATTTTTAAGCATTTAGACAATAACACAGGAAGACAGAAAAAACTCAATTCTTGTAACTAATTTTACCTCTAATTTTTTTTAAGGTTATTATACTTATATTAATTTCGGATTTTTCAAAAGTGTTTTGAACTCGAAATTCTTCCAGTTACGTAGCTGTTTTTCTAAATGCCCAATTACTTTATCCATAAAATGGATATCCTCTTTATTTTTCATGACTATTAGGTTTATGATGAATATCAATATCTGAAAAGCCCAAGATAGACAATGATATATATCATTTTCTTCATCGTACTTTTCTTATACATTTGAATAAGAATGATACAATTTTAGTATGTTAAAACTTTATAGCATAAAAGCACAATTAAATTCTTTTTTAATAGAAATTGGCGAGTTATCTTTCTTCACAGTACGATTTTTTAAAGAAGCATTCAAAAGGCCTTTTGAATTTAAAGAGCTATTGCGCCAATGCTATAATATGGGAAATCGTTCCTTGTTGTTGGTTGGTATAACAGGCTTTATCATTGGTTTGGTACTAACACTGCAAACACGACCAACTTTAATGGAATTTGGAGCAGTATCTTGGATACCATCCATGGTAAGTATCTCCATAGTTAGGGAGATAGGACCCATAATTACAGCCTTGGTTTGTGCTGGCAGGATTGGCTCTGGTATTGGTGCCGAATTGGGCTCTATGCGTGTTACCGAGCAAATTGATGCCATGGAAGTTTCAGGAACCAACCCATTTAAATATTTGGTGGTCACGCGCGTCTTAGCAGTAACACTAATGCTTCCATTATTGGTGATTTTTGGTGACGTTATTGCATTGTTTGGCTCTTTTTTGGTTGAAAACATAAAAGGTAATGTATCGTTCATGCTCTATTTTAATCAGGTTTTTGATGCTTTGGAATTTGGTGATATTATTCCAGCGACTATTAAAACCTTCTTCTTTGGGTTAGCCATTGGATTAGTAGGTTGTTTTAAAGGCTATTATTGTGAAAAAGGAACTGAAGGCGTTGGTAAAGCTGCGAATTCTGCAGTAGTATTGGCTTCTTTATTACTCTTTATTATTGATTTTATAGCCGTTTTCGTAACCGATATTTTTTACGAACTATGATAGAGCATCAAAACATATCAAATAGAGACATTGTTCTTGAAATTAAAGACTTGCATAAGAGTTTTGGAGATAACCATGTATTAAATGGGTTTAATATGCAGTTATTTCAAGGTGAGAATTTGGTGATTATGGGAAAATCCGGTTCTGGAAAATCGGTCATGATTAAATGCCTTGTTGGCTTATTGGAAGCCGATAGTGGCACTATTACAGTCATGCATAATGATATTACTAAACTTGACCAAAAAGCATTGGATATATTACGAGCAGATATTGGGTTTCTATTTCAAGGTAGCGCCTTATACGATTCTATGACTGTGAGAGAGAATTTGGAGTTTCCGTTACGTCGTCATACCAAAAAATTTGGTAAAGACATGGATACCGAAAAATTAGTTATTGAAGCACTGGATAATGTTGGATTAATTAGTGCTATAGATTTAATGCCTTCAGAATTATCTGGTGGAATGAAACGTCGTGTCGCTTTAGCACGTACGCTTATTTTACAGCCAAAAATTATTCTATATGACGAACCTACAAGTGGATTAGACCCAATAACTGCAAAAGAAATCATTATCTTAATGCAGGATATTCAGAAAAAATACGGAACCTCATCACTAATCATAACGCATGATGTCGATTGTGCACGAGCTATTTCAGACCGAATGATATTGCTTATAGATGGTATTGATTATGCTGTTGGAACCTATGCTGAATTATCAACGTCAACAGATTCAAAAATTAAAGCGTTCTTTAAACATTAAATACCATGAAAAATACAAGCTCACAAAAATTACGATTAGGTCTCTTTGTTATTATAGGTACTGTGCTGTTTATTGTTGGAGTATATCTTATAGGTCAACGCCAAAATATGTTTAAAAAGACCTTTACAATAAGCTCTTATTTTCAGAATGTGAATGGTTTACAAAACGGTAATAACGTTCGTTATTCTGGGATTGATATAGGAATAGTTAAAGACATAACTATGGTAAACGATTCTACCATAAAAGTAGAAATGACCATCGATGAAAAAATAATCACACACCTAAAAAAAGATGCTATCGCTACTATTGGATCAGATGGATTGGTTGGGAATATGATTTTAAATATTGTTCCTGGAAAAGGGTCTGAAGATGCTATTAGTAATGGAGACACTATTGAATCATACAGTAAAATAGGTGCTGATGATATTTTAAGCACTTTAAGCGTGAGTTCTGAAAATGCTGCTATACTAACATCGGATTTACTAAAAATTACTACAGCCATGATAAAAGGTAAAGGAACCGTTGGTTTACTTTTGAATGATACGATTATGGCAAAAGATTTAAAACAATCGGTTACCAACCTTAGAGTTGCTAGTAGAAGCGCAACAAATACGATAAACGAATTAAACACCATTATCTCCTCATTAAAAACAAATGACGACACTGTTTTGGGTATGTTGATGAATGATACCATATCTGGAATGAAACTAAAAAACATTGTTGCCCATCTTGAAACTTCAAGTATAGAGATTGAAAATGTGTTGTCCAATGTTAATACTGTAGTTGATGATTTTAATTCAAGTGATGATGGTGCCTATAATTATATTTTAAAAGACACATCCTTAGTCAATAGTTTAAAACACACACTTAAAAATATCAGCGAAGGAACAGACAAATTCAATCAAAATATGGAAGCCTTAAAACACAATTTTTTAACTAGAGGTTATTTTAGGAAACTAGAAAGGCAAGAGAAAAGAGATGCTAAAAAACAGAATGATTAAAAACTCATAAGTTATTTAATTATCTTTTATCTCTCTTGACTGTAATTGCTCAATCAGTTCTAAAATGGGTTCAATTCTGGATTTGTTCATGAAATCAAATCCATAAAGTTCTTCTTTTCTGGCTACTGGATCAGGGTTTTTCATAGCACCTATTATCAACATTAATCTGTCGTACAAAGTCAATTCTTCTGGTTTTTGCTTTCCACGTAACGCAACATGTTTTACAGTAGAAATGAAATTTTCTGGCAAGTTACTGTTAGCTATCCATTCATCAAGTTTCTTACCAGCTGGAGCGCCAGAAACCGTGAACAGAATGATTGGCTTATTTTTCATATTTGACCAATTTTTCCTCAACCATTTTCGGTTTAGCAACTTATAGTAAATTATAGGGCTGCCTATAACTAAAAAATCGAAATTTAAAAAATCTGTCTTAGCAGCATTAGCATTAAAAACAGGTAAACCCGTAGCTTCAGCTATCCATTTTGAGTACTGTGCAGTACTACCATACTTACTTACAAAAAAAATTGCGCCATTCATTATTAATTGTATTGGTTAATAACATTTTCTAATGTTGTCATGCTACATGATTTTACAAGACTACTTATTTAGGGTATGTCTCCTTATACGGTTCGCAATCAAATAAAAGTTATGTTTATTTTTAGAAAAAGACACAAATGGTACTAGGTTTATACAAGTAAAATAGTAAATAACATTAGAATTATTACCGTAAACAGAAGCCTAATATGGATTTTCATAATAGCACATTATAGATTAAGATACTAATATATAAATCAAAGAATGTTTACAAAATGATATTGGTCAGTCTTGATTATAAACTTTTTAACTTTCTTTTTTAAGAATATTCTTAAACCTTGTGGCACTTATATAATGATCCTCAAGAAGTTTTCCATCGTGTAATAGATTGAATACTCCATAGCCCGAAGGTGCATTTTTAGTTTCTTTTGCAGTGTTTATCTTGGTAACTTTTAGATCGATACCATAATCCATGGCAGTATTCAACAAATTAAATGCAGATTTCTCATGCCAAGGACATTGGTCTGCTTATAATAAATGCCAACCTTTATACTTTTTTTGCTGCTTTGTCCAATCAAAAAGCTTTGGGTTTTCGTAGTTCTTGTCCCATATTTTAAATAATAACTCGAATCTACCTCTCCTGTCAGCTTCTGTAAAACCATATTTTTCAAAAATGTTTTTGTCGGCAAACCAACCACCTTTACTAGTTATAACACACAAACCGTCCATCCCTTGGGGCTTTACTTCTTTTTCGGCATCTTCAATAAGTATTGAACCATAGCTTTTACTTCTCTCTTTTTTAGAGTAGATATAGGTACAATGAATAAGCATATAATTATCAGCATATGTTTTTACTTTGCCGGTAATTCGTCCAGTGTTGAATGCATTGAATTCCATCCGCTTTGCAGATGCAAAAATCGCTTCCCAATTATTGTATTTTATTATGATATTCTTCGATGATTTTTGCATTTATATGTAAATTATTCTTTGTCAAAAATCTTTATTATGATAACTGTTATTTTCTTGACTTTTCTTACTTTCACATAAGCCAAACAAGTTTCTTTTCATTCCCAATTAACAATGCCTCGAGCCTCTAATCTTGATTTCACCAAAATTAATTTTCAGGTAGACTATTTCTCTTCACCATAAGCCAGATACTTAGTGAAAGCTCTGCTATAGCCATTGTTGACATTATAATTACCTCAAGTGTTTCAGGTAGACGAAAATCTACAAAGAATACTATATATGTAAAAGACGCAACCACTAACAAAATACCAAGACTTTTCGGAATATATGCTGACTTGAAGACCGAATAACCAAGTACAAGAATGTGCAAGGCAAAAAACAGGTATCCCAAGAGTTTTATGGATGCATAGTCGTAAACATCGATAGTTTGAAATGCCAGGGCAAATAATCCAATTATCAAAGTAAAAGCGTATAGCAACCTGAGAACTGCCGTTAACGACGCAAGATTCTTATTCGCTGGTTTAAGAACTATATAAAGTGCGAGACCAATAATAGCATCAAGGGCAAGTACGAGTAGATAACCAACTACAGCAAAACCAAAGAGTCTCCCGTTAGCCTCAATATCGCTGGCTAAAGTTTTTGTATCACCAGGTACTACAAAATTAGCCAATAGAAAATCATCAACTAAGGTTACGATTAAAACCGAGGTTATAAATGCAATCCCAACAACCATTGCCGCTTTGCTGATCGATAAATTAGTGATGAAATTTTTCATATCGCTTCCTTTTGGGTTGGTAGATGTTTGTTAATTAAAATGATTCATTTCTTTAAATATTTATATAACAATTTCGAAAATCGTATTAGTAACTCCATCTATTTTCATCAAGACATTCTTAACAGAATTTTTCCTCCAGTCATTTGGCTTTTATAATCGCTGATAGCTTCTTTCACTTCTTGCAAAGGATAAATTTTTCTGATGTCACTTTTGAGATGGCTTGGTATTTGTTTCTGTGTACGTTTCCATAACAGCATTATTTTCATGAAATTTTGTTGGCTCATCCAAGGGCCTAGCCAGAAATTGTCAATCCTCTTATTTTCAAATATTAAAAGGTCAGGACTCGCTTGAATAGCTTGTTTGGAAAGTGCGCTAAATACTATGACCTTGCTATTTAGGGGCATCGCTTTTAATAGCTGATTTGTTAATGGACCTGCTACCGCATCAAATGCTATACGCGTATTCGTTTGGTGACAGGCCTCATGTAGTTGTTGTTCAAATCCTGCTTCATTACTATTCAGAACCACGTTAGCACCTTGGGTTTTGAGAAGATCTACTTGTGCATCCCTGCGAACAACATTTACTATTTGGATACCTTCGTTTCTCCCCAGACGGTTCACCATTTTACCCAGTGAACTTGCCGCAGCAGTCAATAAAATGGCTTTATGTCCTCCTTTTTTCGAAATGTCTATAAATGCACTGGCCGTAAGTGGGTTTATAAAGGACATTGCTCCTTGCTCTAAACTCAATGATTTATTCAAAGACAATACGCCTCCTTTAACACTTTTAACTACATACTGCGACCAAACACCTCCGCCTGTTCCCCAACCAGTACAGGCAACATTTTTACCAAGGAAATAGTTTGCCATAACTCCTGGTCCAGCAGCAACAACTTCTCCAGAACCTTCTCCACCCGGAACAATAGGTGTTGGATTTTTTAAGCCATAATAACCCGTTAAAGTTGCCAAATCGGAAGGATTTATTGGTGCGAAGGCAACTTTGACCAAAACTTCGTTCCTTCCTGGTGTTGGTACTGGTCGTTGCTCAATACTTAAGGCATCGGCACCAGAGTAAGCATTCAAAACAACCGATGTCATAGTTTCTGGAATCTTTACTTTGCTCATATTGTTTCTGTTTTGTAAGGTGTAATATTCGATATTAATAAAGTCAAAATGTTGTAGGGCGTTTTTATTTGTTCAACATTCTATAAAATTCTTTCAATTCTTGCTTCCTTTTACTGTCAAGTCCGTGCCATCTAATTCCTTGTATTGCACCCTCAAGCGCATATAGCATATTAATACAAGCTCCACTGTTTTCAATAGTTGCAATCATAATTATCACATTTTCGCTACCAGTTTCTTTTAATTCTTGCTCATTATTAATGCCTATTAAGTGTAGCTTTTCAGCTAGAGTTTTTCCAATGTTTGGTAAATCAGTCAATTGTTTCATTATTCTAATTTTGAAATTGTATTACAAAAAAAGCAAACTGTATTCCGTCATATAGACCGTGAGAAATGATTAACGGTAATAATCTGCGATATTTATAGAAGTAAAAACTCATAACTACACTTTTAAGTCCTATGGAAATTATGCCGGCGGTTCCTTGATATATATGTGCTACTCCAATTAGTGTAGAAGCCAAAAAAATTACAGCAATATGCCAATTCTTGTTATCATTTACATTCCACAAGCATTTTAGTAAAAAAACTCTTGATAATTCTTCAAAAAGAGCGATACCAATCCATAAAACAGGTCCAAACCAAATAATCATTAACAATGGATTATTCGCCAAATCTATCATTGTATCAATCAATTCAGTGTTTGGCGGATTATGATTAGGTATCCATTGATAAAGAGTTGCTCTTTCTAAAAAGAACATTGCAAAATAAATAACTGTTAAACCTAAGCCAATTAAAGTATCCCAATAGCAAGTGCCTTTACCAGAGTTAAATGTTTCTTTAAATGTGTCCTTTATCAAATACTTATTAAGAAATAAAATCAGAACGCTTACCCCACCGCCAAAAATCAATGGGTAAACAGTCATATCAGTTGTCGAAAAATTTTCAGTTTGTGTCAATCTATACCAAATCATTATAATATTGATTGGTAATATTGCAATGCTGATTGCTAAAATATTTCGTAATATTCTATTCATAATTCTTAGTTTCCTCAGATGCCTTGCAGCGGTAAGTATATGAGGCGTTACGACCAAATGGGAGAATTTATTTCATATACATTGTTGTGCTTTCGTGTTTTTTATTTGTTCAGAACTAAACCATAGGTCCAAATATTATAGCCTCTTCACCAATATCGATACCCTCACAACTTTTAGAAAAGCTGCTGCCATCAAGTTCTATATGAAACTGTATGCTGTCTTCCTCTGGAGGAGAAACAACAGGAAGCCAACGATAGGGCAAATCCAATTCGGTTATTTTCGGCTTCATGATGTTTAGAATGGCATACTGCCCGTTTTGGTGCTGAAATTTGTCCGGTTTTTCAAAACTCAATTCCAGCGTTTTGTCATCAATTTTTTTGCGCTGCGAGAGCGGAATAATTCTCTCATCAACATACTTTGCTTCATCACATTCTGACCATATCTTATCTCGATTCATTTGCAAAGCAGCCAAAAATCCGGCCATGATGGAACCTTCAAAACCACCACCAGGGAATGTCCATGCTGATGCGAAATATAAGTTTGGAATCAAGAAATTATTTCTGAGGCGTTTGGTACTCGACTGTTCTTTTGTTTGCTTAAAACCGTAAACTGAGCCGGCAGTATTTGAAGTAAATCGTTTAATAGTTTTCGAAGTGGCGACTTCGTAATACTCAATGCTTTCCCTAATTCCTGGGAATTGTTTTTCTAAGCGGCCTAATAAAATTTGGGCTACTTCTTCCTTTTTTGCTTTGTAGTCTTCCTTACTAAGTGCATCCCAGTCTTTCAGATAATCCGCACAACAGATTACGCCTACAGTTTTGCCAGATGGTGCTAGTTGGGCATCTATCTTGTTGTAATCTACAAATACAAAGCTGCGTTTTGACCAATCACCTGTATTATTGGGGTGTATGTTCTTCAAAGCCTTCACATCTACTCCCCTAAAAGAATTAGAGTAGTGTTTTACACCATAGGCCTCTAAATTAGAGTTAAATCCTAGGTAAATATTCAACAAGGAACAAGCATTGGTTTTATCAGCGATTTGTTGTCTGAGCGAAGTTGCATGAGGCTCATCCAGCATATCAGGTACTATTGGAATGGCACAATTGGCCACTACATTATCGCAGGCAATGGTAACAGGGTCTGAGCTCTCATTAAAACTATCACGGAAGGTAATGCCGGTTGCCCGCCCATTTTTGGTGATGATTTTTTGTGCCTTTTTACCCAATAACACCGTACCGCCCTTTTTCTCGATGTATGCTGCCAGATGATTGGAAAGCTGTTGTGAACCACCTTTTATAAAGTAACCTCCGCTCCCGATAAAGCTGGAAAATGGCAGGCCGTAGTAAAACATAGATAATGTATAAGGGTCATCATCCCAATAAACAATATGTGCTAACAGGTCGAGTTTTGCGTTTTCATTGCTGATGTACTTATCCAACCAGGACCCGACCGTATGTCGAGATGCTTCTACAAGATTGGGATAAAGCAAGGGCATCAACGGATACATCAGCTTGCGTTTTAATGGTGTGCGTGGTAATTTGACGCCTTCTCTTCGTATGCCGCCAAGCAATTTCATAAGCCTCTTGATTCCTTTTTCATCTTCAGGATATTTGTCGATTAATGCCTTGGTTACAGCTTCATAGCTGTGTGGAAACACAAATTTTTCTTGGTCTGAAAGCACAGCATATAGTTCTGGTACTTGTATAAATTCAACCTCTTGATTGACTTCCAACATGTTGAATATTTGCTTTATTGCCCCATCTTCTTCGAAGCCACACATTTCATGAAGGCCGACTTCAATGATGAAATCTCCTCGTTTAAAGGTGGTGGCGCAACCTCCAGGTTTGTGATGTTGCTCCAACAGGAGTACCTTCTTTCCGAATTTAGCGAGGGTGGCTCCGGCAGTTAATCCGGCTAAGCCTCCTCCGATAACGACAGTATTATATTTCATTTTTTTGTGTTTTGTGTAGTGAGGGTAATTTATTCATGATAATAAAGTGTCTGATATTTTTGCTGTATGAACAATAGGTATATCCCAAGCTTCTCTGATCTGACCATCAATAATACACCACAAAACAACAGCGTCAATCTCCATTGGTTTACCTTCCAGTGACAACGTGTCTTTAACATGTGTGATGATTAGTTCATCTCCCATAGGGATTATGGATATGGGATTTACCTTAAAGGAACCATTAGTACGACCTGCTACTTTTTGGAAGAAATCAGTCAAACCAGAGAGTCCTAAATAGTCTCCTTCTAACTCGGACAGCTCCGGATTAATATAATGCCAAACGAAATCTTCGGCTAACACCTCAGCCAACGTATTCGGATTTGCAGGGTCAAACCTCTTTAGAATACTGATATTTGGGTGCTCTTTGTTCATAATCTTAATTTATTACCCGTTGCTTTTTAGCATGTATAACCTTTAATGTCAATGCACCATAAGTAATTGACAGAATAACAACAGATACGGCTATTCCTACATAAGGTATTGTGATAAGTAGGCGCATTAAGAGGGCAAATCCCAAGGCTATCAATGTTATACTCCAAAAGCCCCAATTCTTATCCTTTTTATACTTTAAATAGTAGGCCAGGAGTATTGCAGCTATAAAATGACCAAAAAGCAGACTAAATATAAATATAGCTGTTACGAAGAGACCTAGAGGGATGCCAATAATCATTAACAACGCCACGATAATTAATAATGGAATACCAATGAGGTAAACCAAACCAACTCCAAAACTTTTAATCCACTTATTTTCTAAGCCTTGAACGGCAGTTGAAAATGCATGTTTAAAGAACGCATGGAAAACAAGAATTCCCAGAAATGCAGATAAGATATATTTCACCCAAGATGACAATGAATTAGTGCCAAAGGTTGTTAAAGATAGTTGCGTTGAATCTTCTTTAAGATCTTCATTGAATTGAGCTTGAGTATTTACAAGCGTATTTTTGAAATCTATTTCTCCATCGCTATTCCAATATTCAACTTCCTTGTAAAATTTGGCATTTGACCCGATGGTGATGTCTTCTCCAATTATTTTTGAGGTTTCTCTTATAGTTCCATCAATTAGAACATCGGCTCCTTTAATATCAAGTTTTCCGAGCACCTCGCCATTTATTTCGATATTGCCGGCAAAGCAAATAAGGTTCCCGTGTATAATAGCATTTTCAGTGAGGATGACTTCCCCACCAAAAACAACTAAATCATCTCCTATTTCTGAGTCAATAGTAGCCCTTCCTACCGCTATACGAACGTCATCTGCTATATAACTGTTGAGAAATAATTCTCCTCCAGCTGCAGTTAAGTCTCCATTAATACTATCATTGACAATCAGCTTTCCTCCAGCGATGACCAAATCTCCTTGTATCACAGCATTAACTTTGATGGTTTCTCCCGCGCGATAGGTATCATCCTGTTGTATCTTATCAATTAGGATATCACTATCATTCTCTGCTTGGCCAAAAGAGACCATTGAACAGAGTGTAACGAATAAAGTTATTATTGTTTTCATTAGTGCTAAATTTTTGAATTACACACTAAATCTACTTGTTTTCAATAGTTTATAAAATGATATATATCATTGATGATTTTTATTACAAGTATTACCTTAAAAAAAAATTAATTTTGAATGAAATGAAAGCATCAATAAAAACCCAAAATGATGCAAAAGAAGTTTTTAGAAAATGCCAAACATGCTCTAGAACTTTTGCGTATTTATTAAATCGTGAATTTGAACATCCTATGGAGCATGAAGAGCGTGCTCTGAATCCATTAGCAGGTGGCATTTTAAACCAAGGCCATCAATGTGGTATGCTTTGGGGAGCAGCTTTGGCAATTGGAGCAGAGTCATTCCGCAAACATAAAAACCTTGACAAAGCCACTGCAATTGCTATTAAATCTACACAAGATATTATCGCTTCATTTGTAAAAACCACTGGAGCTACAGATTGCAAAGACATCATTGGTTATGACCTTACAAGTATATTAGGAATGGCAAAATTTATGGTAAAAACCACAATTCAAGGAATGGACAATAGTCTTTGTTTTAATCTCGCTGAACAATGGGCTCCAGAGGCAGTTGAGACAGCAACTAAAAGTCTGTCTGAAGATGTTACAATTGTGAAGCAACCCTTAAGTTGTACGTCTGAGGTTTTAAACCAAATGAATGCTAGTGATGAAGAAATAGTAATGGTTGCAGGATTTTCTGGTGGCTTTGGTTTGAGTGGCAATGCTTGTGGTGCTTTAAGTGCAGTAATTTGGAAACGTATGTTAGATTGGTGTCGAGAGAACCCAGACAAAAACCCCCCTTTCTTCAATAACAAAACAGCAAAAAAAATACTGACGGCTTTTAACAAGACAACTGATAACAAAATATTGTGTAGTTCTATTTGTGGTAAAAAATTTAAGGATTTAGAAGATCACACTGAATACATAAAGGAAGGTGGATGCAAGAAACTTATTAATGTGTTAGCTAACGCATAAGGTGATAGTTAATTTTTCCAACGTTGGAGTCTATGTATCCTTCTTGTAAATAACCAAACGATAAATCTTGAAGATCCATTTTCTATCATCTTTTTCTTACAGAACGCTTGGACTTATTTTACTGTTACTTTAAAAGAAAACTCTCGAGATTAATAATAATAACTACAAAATATATTACTCTTAGAACCATCTGAATTTGTTCCACCAAATTGTGGGTCTTTTTTTATTGGTATAACACAACTTTCACAGTTTTTATATGTTTTTGTTGTTTTCATAATCGTTATATTATTCTTTTTTTGCCAGTAATGTCTTCTATCCTAATTAAAAACACAATTGGGGTATCACCTTTATAAATTTTACTCGAAAACTCGCTGATATAATCTAGTTTTGCATGTTCTTTTTCCATAATAACATCTTTAACACCCAATGAAAATGCATGAAGATATGCCTTAGCGTCACTACCAAAGTGCTGTTCGAACTTGCCATGTACCAATACCGATTTCCAATTGTTAACAGTAGATATTTCTGAAACCTGAAGTGATACTGCGTTGTTTTTCCGCATGGCAGTTATTTTATGACCTTCTCCAGAATAACAAATAATAGCATTGTTAACTTGGTCAAAATAATAGGTAATTGGTATCACATAAGGCTTGTTTTGATATATGTACGACAAGTAGCCTATATAATTGTTTTCAAGAATGAAAAGACTTTCTTTTAGATCTAAGTTTTTTATCATCGCTTTAGTATTAAAGTATAGGTTTTATTAATGGAACTCATTTAAACTTATCAATAATTGCTTTCGAGAAAAAATCGTAATGTTTTCTTTTTTAATAACATGGTCATAACTACTAAACTTAAGCAAGTTATTTAATATTTACATTTTAGACTATGATATTAATCAGTCTTGGTTTTAAGTTCTATTAACGTAATCTCTGGTCGCATGCCTAATCTTCCAGGAAACCCTAACCAACCCAAACCTCGATTAACATGCAAATATTGGTCTTTGTTACTATATAAACCAGCCCAATGCTTGTATTTGAATTTTATTGGACTCCATTGTAAATTTTTATATTGAAAAGCTGCTTGCATACCGTGTGTATGTCCAGAGAGTGTTAATGCGATATCAGTTTTGCCAACTACTTCTGCTGTCCAATGTGACGGATCATGGGACAATAATATTTTAAATGGAATCGTTTCCGCCTTCTTACTGGCTTTTTGCAAATCGCCATATTGCTTAAAGGGTGGGTTCCCCCAATTTTCGACACCTATGATGGCTATTTTATCGTCGTTCTTTTCAATAATATCTGATTGATTTAGCAATAAGTTGAAATCGTTTTCTTTATAAAAATCCTTAATGGCATTAAAATTTTCTTGCTTTTCTTTTTTGGAGTTCCATTCGCTATAATCTCCGTAATCGTGATTGCCCAAAACGGCATATTTACCCATGGTTGCAGATAATTTCCTAAACACTCTACTCCACCCACGTAATTCCCATGCATAATTATTTACCAAATCTCCAGTAAAGAAAATAAAATCGGGTTTTAAATGATTGATCTTACTTACGGCTCGGTTTAAAATATGAAAGCGATGATTGAAACTTCCCAAATGCACATCTGAAATATGTACAATCCGTAAACCTTTAAACGCTTTAGGCAAGTGGTTAGGTTTAATTTTGACATGATAAATTTTAAAATTATAAATCGACTTAAAAATGCCATAAGCAATCACAAAAAAAGGTAAAAACCATGAAAATAAACCTATGAGTGGAATGACCAAAAGAGATTCATTTTCTGAAAAAACAAAATTTGTAAAAAATAGAATTGATATCACAATTACAAAAATTATTTTAGGAATAAATGAGGATATTGTTAAACCATATAATGAAGATACTAGCAATTGCTTTCTTCTAGGATCTATATCATCTAACCTCACTTTTAAGGTTATAATAGAAATAATAAGTCCAATTGTAAAAACCCAAAAGGTAATATGTATAGTGTTTCTTAAAAATACTGAAGTAATAAGTTTAGTTATGGATTGCAGCCAATAAAAGGCAAAAACATCTACTAGTAAGATTGCCAAGCACAAAAGTAAAATAGTAAATAGTGAATAGCTTCGCATTAGAGAATATTATGTTGGTTTTGTTCTTTTTTAAAACGACGTTTATCTCTAAACGCCCAATAAATCCCTTTTACGTCTGAAGCCCAATTATCGTACATAAAAATGAGTGTAATTTCTTCAAAAGTTTCTAAGAGTCCAAATGCAATCATGATATAAAATAAGGTGTAATTTGGGGCAAAAAACAAAGAATATAAAATAAAAGCACTTTGTATTATCGCTGATAATTTAGCCAAGTATGTATGAAATGACGTAGCCTTACCGTATTTATAATAAGCAATAATCATTTGTATAATGTAAGGTACAAATGCAACGCCAATTAAAATGATGTTTTTCTTGATGAATTCATTTTCAAAAATGAGCAACCCAATTAATCCAACAACAAGTGTTATTTGGTCACCAAATGAATCTAACTGCGAGCCTCTAGGGCTTGTTATTTTAAGCTTTCGGGCCAAATAGCCATCGATGGCATCGGTTGAGTAGCTAATTAACAAAAACCAAGCAAAAAGCTGCCTTTCATCAAGCCATAATAATAAAACAAGAAAAGGTGCAGCTATAACTCTATAAAACGAAAACCAATCGGCTATATTAAAGTTTTTGAATGTGAGCATTTATTTTTAATTTTCATAAAAATACATGAAACATAGTGTAATAAAAATGAGAAATGTCAGTTTAATAACGAAGTAATCGCAATGCATTTAAAACAACAATAATAGTTGAACCTTCATGAAAAGCAACAGCTAAACCAATGTTTGCTATTCCTAAAACAGTTACAGGAACCAATAAAACCACTACACCCAAGCTTATCCAAATGTTTTGTTTTATAATGCGTTTAGATTTTCGACTCAAGCCTATTACAAAGGGTAATCTCTCAATTTTGTCGGACATTAACGCAACATCAGCTGTTTCCAAAGCGACATCACTACCTGCTGCACCCATTGCAATACTCACAGTACTTAACGCCATAGCTGGTGCATCATTAACACCATCACCTACCATTGCTATTTTTTTATCTCGTAGAATGAGTTTTTTAATTTCAGATACTTTGTCTTCTGGTAATAAATTTCCTTTAGCTTCGGTAAGACCTATTTGTTTTGCAATAGCATCTCCAACATTTTGATGGTCACCTGTAAGCATAACCATATTTTTAATTCCAATTTCTTTTAATCGTTTTAATGTAGAAGCTGCCGTTTTTCGAGGTAAGTCCATAACACTAATTAATCCTATAATCTCATTTTTAAAGGCTACAATCATGACGGTTTCACCATTTTTTAAAAGAAGCTCCATGTTGCCAATAACAAGCTTATCTACTTTGATGCCAACGCTTTCCATCAACTTTACATTTCCAATGAAAGCTTTATCTTCACCATAAACAGCACTAATTCCTTTTCCTTGAATCGCATTAACTTGAGAAGTCTTATTTTGAGACTCTATCTTATATTTGATTTTTATATCCTTTGAAATTGCCTTAGCGAGAGGATGATTACTTAAACTTTCTACATCTAATACTAGCTTAACAAACTCTATTTCATCAAAATTATTAAGAGGAATTACATTGGTGAGTTTAGGTTTCCCTTCTGTCAAAGTGCCTGTTTTATCAAATGCAATGGTTGTAATCTCTCCTAAATCTTCTAAAGCCTTTCCTCCTTTAATTAGTATCCCTTTTTGGGCTGCTCTCGCAATACCACTTAACACAGCACTAGGTGTTGAAATTGCCAAAGCACAAGGACTTGCTGCTACCAAAACTGCTATGGCTCTATATAGACTAGTATTAAAACTTTCTTCAATGAATACATGCGCAAAACATAATAAGAAAACCACAAGTATAACTATTGGAACATACCATTTCTCGAATTTTTTTGTTAGTCGCTGTGTAGGTGATTTTTGGGTTTCAACATCTCTAACCATTTTAATTAATCGAGAAACAGTTGAGTCTTTACTTAATTTTAGAACTAGAACCTCAAGAACATTATCTCCATTAATGGTGCCTGTAAAAACGACATGTTTTTTGTCAATAGTGTTAAACTCTTGCAAATTGGCCGTATTTTCAATAAATGTTTTATCAACAGGTATGCTTTCGCCAGTTATTGGAGCTTGGTTTATACTGCTGCTGCCACTAATTATAACACCATCTGCTGCGATTTTTGTATGAGACTTTACAACAATAACATCATTAATTTTTAAGTCGTCTATGGCTACTTCTATAAGTTTTCCGTTCTTTTTAATATGTGCTGTTTTAGGAGATAATTTGTTAAGGGCTTCAATAGATTTTTTAGCTTTGTTCATAGCGTAATGCTCTAAAGCACGTCCTAAGCTAAACAGAAATAACAATAGCGCTCCTTCTGCCCAACTATCAATATAAGCTGCACCTACAGCTGCAGCAATCATTAAAAAATCGATATCAAAACCACCTTTAATGACTTTTTTAATGGCTTCAATAGTAATAAAATAGCCTCCAAAAAAATAGGATAGGAAGTAATTAGCTAAAGAAACCCAATTAGATGCATCAGTAAATTTTTCTGCTAAAAAACCTATAAGTAGAAAGATGCCAGATAAAATTGCAAAATAGAGCTCTGTTTTCTTTCCAAAAATTTGATTTAATTTACTCATAAGCATCGTGAATATACATAAAAGCCTGAAAGTGTTTAAGTGAAATAGTTACATAGCTCAAAAAGTATCTTTTAAGACTGATTTTGGATTCGCTACTTGATTTCTATCAAATGTTATATCAAAAGAACACGTTATTCCCTATTAATTAATCGTACAGCTATCTCCTTCTTTTTTAACACCTAATTTCATTAGTATAGTTTCCAATAAGCACCATTTTGTAAATGCTGATTGTATTAAGTTTAGACCAATAAACACAGTAAACCACATCCAATTTGGGCTTACATAAACGGAAAGTACTACACTCAATAATACCATTGTACCTACGATTACTCTAAAATATGTATTTAACATTTTAATTAATTTTTAAGTTTATATATATTTTTCAATAGGAACCACAATCGCTTTAATTGGATTATTGGTTTCTAAATTTTTATTAAATTTTTTTGTCCTTTCGAGCGCAGTCGAGAACTACATGTATAATGGGCTCTTTTAACGTCTCGACCGCGCTCGACGAGACATTAACAATTATTTATAATTTTTACGCTCTATCATATAATACACTAGTGGCACAACCAATAAGGTAAGAACCGTGCTTACTATGGTTCCTCCCATTAACGAAATAGCCAAACCTTGGAAAATTGGATCAAATAAAATTATAAATGCTCCAATAACAACGGTTCCTGCTGTTAACAAGATTGGTGTTGTTCTTACTGCTCCTGCTTCAATAACCGCTTGTTTTAAAGGAATGCCTTCTTCTAAGCGTAAATTAATAAAGTCAATAAGCAATACCGAATTTCGCACCATAATTCCCGCTAAAGCAATCATACCTATAAAAGATGTTGCGGTAAAAAAGGCTCCCAAAACCCAATGCCCCAACACAATCCCAATTAACGATAATGGTATTGCAACCATCATCACAATGGGTGCTTTAAAATTCTGAAACCAACCTACAATTAAGATGTAAATAATGATAATAACTCCTAAAAAAGCAATCCCTAAGTCTCTAAAGACTTCTAAGGTAATTTGCCATTCGCCATCCCATTTAACCGTATAATCGTCTTCAAATTTTGGCTGATTTAAATACAACTCATTGATATTATAACCTTGAGGAAGGGAGATAGTTTTTAATTTATCTTCCATTCCTAAAATTGCATATACGGGACTTTCAAGCTCGCCAGCCATATCTGCCAATACATACACAACACGTTTTTGGTTTTTTCTATAAATGCTTTTGGCTCTTGTGTTTTGTTGAATGTCCACTAAATCTGCTATAGGAACCATGTTACCATGCTGAGACTTCACTTTTAGTTGTGCAATATCTGTAATGGTCGATTTCTCTTTCTCGTCTAATGCCAATACCAAATTTACTTGATTGGCAGCATCTTCATCATACAACGCTGTAATAGCTCTATTTGATAATGCCATATTCATAGTATAAGCTATTTGTTGAGGCGTTACTCCATATAGCATTGCTTTTTCTTTATCAATCACAAATTCATACTCCACTTGGTCATCTTCAACCATCCAATCAATATCCACAACATCTGTAGTACTCTTTAAAATGTTTTTAATCTGGTTTGCAACTTCCATCTGTTTTTGATAATCTGGTCCATATACTTCAGCCACGATAGTCGATAAAACTGGAGGTCCTGGAGGCACTTCTATTAACTTTACATTGGCATTATATTTTGAAGCAATGTTTTGAATATCAGGACGCAATAGTTTAGTAATATCGTGACTTTGTTCGCTTCGTTCTTTTTTATCTACAAGATTCACCTGAATATCTGCCATATTACTTCCACCACGTAAATCGTAATGTCTTACCAAGCCATTAAAGGTTATTGGAGCAGATGTGCCAACATAATTTTGATAATTCACCACCTCTGGTCGAGTTGATAAGTATTGAGCTATTTCTTTAGTAACAATATTTGTTCTTTCAAGAGTTGTACCTTCTGGCATATCTATCACTACTTGAAATTCGTTTTTATTATCGAAAGGGAGCATTTTAACTGCAACCGATTTGGTGAAAAACAAACTCACTGAGCCGATTAATAATACAAATGTAATCCCTAAAAACAGCCACCGTTTAGTTTTGTTTTCAATTAGCGGTGTTTCAAATTTTGAATAAATTTTGAAGATAAATGTTTCTTCCATTGGCTTTTCAGCCTTTTTAACCTTTCCTTTTTTGTCTTTTCCACGAAGAAAAATATAGCCTAAATATGGCGTGATGGTTAAAGCCACAAATAAAGAAAATAACATCGCAATAGAAGCTCCTATTGGCATCGGACTCATATATGGGCCCATTAAACCAGACACAAATGCCATTGGCAATACCGAAGCAATAACTGTAAAGGTTGCCAAAATGGTTGGATTACCAACTTCATTGATGGCGTACAATGCAGCTTGTTTAAAAGGCAAGCGTTTCATTTTAAAATGCCGATGCATATTTTCGGCAATAATAATAGAGTCGTCTACTACAATACCTGTTACAAACACCAATGCGAACAAAGTAATTCGGTTAAGCGTATAATCTAACATATAGTAACTCAAGAGCGTTAAAGCAAACGTAATTGGCACAGATAAAAACACTACTAATCCTCCTCGCCAACCCATAGCTAACATCACTACAAGTGTAACGGCAAAAATAGCTCCAACAAGGTGCATTAGCAGTTCAGACACTTTTTGCGATGCTGTTTCACCATAGTTTCTGGTAACCTCAACATGAACATCATCAGGAATAAGCGTCTTTTTTAAATGCTCGACCTTATCAAGAATCACATCAGAGATTTTCATTGCATCAGCTCCTTTACGCTTTGCAATAGATATTGTTACAGCTGGATATTCCGATTTATAAGTTTCAGCTTTTTTGCTCGCTTTACCGAATCCTAAACCGACATAGTTGCTTGGAATTTCTGGACCATCAACAATAGTAGCAATTTGTTTTAAATAAATAGGCTGATTTTGTTGTACTCCGACTACTAGATTCTCAACATCTGTAACTGTTTCTAAAAATTTTCCAGTGGTTACCAAAAACTCAGTATCACTTTTGTTAAATCTTCCAGAACTTAATTGCGTGTTATTGGCTTTTATCATTTCAGAAACAGATAAAAAATCTAGGCCACTAGCCGCTAATTTGTCCTTATCTAATACCACTCGTAATTGACGATCTCTACCTCCAATTTTATGAGTTACTGCTACATCATTAACCTTTTCTATTTCATTAGTGAGTTCTTGTGCTATTTGGCTGAGTTGAAAATCATCATACGTTTCACTCCAAAGTGTTAATCCAAGCATTGGCACATCGTCAATTGCGCGAGTTTTCACTAACGGAAAAGTGACGCCTTGAGGCATTTGGTCCATGTGCTTATAAATTTCGTTGTAGAGTTTTACAAAGGAACGCTCAATATCTTCGCCTACATAAAACTGAACAATTACCATTCCTTGCTCCTTCATGGATGTAGAATACACATACTCTACGCCTTTAATATTCGAAATTAATTTTTCTAATGGTTTTATTACACGAGACTCTACTTCTGTTGGACTTGCTCCAGGATAACCCACAAAAATATCTGCAATTGGCACATCTATTTGCGGTTCTTCCTCACGTGGAATTAAGAACGAGCTATATACTCCAATAACCATAAACACGATCATTAAAAGCACTGTAAGCTTAGAACCTATAAAGTTTTTGGCTATTTTTCCTGCTAAACCTTCTTTCATAT
>Ga0316205_10000940_pt1 | contig 42198 bp, 44 predicted proteins | sample 3monthpyrite_MG_FD_204941 | JGI IMG/M metagenome (GOLD analysis project Ga0316205, IMG submission 204941) | Microbial mat bacterial communities from mineral coupon in-situ incubated in ocean water Damariscotta River, Maine, United States -... | ecosystem: Environmental > Aquatic > Marine >...
CGTTACAATGATTGCAGAGCTGGGCGATTTAACACGGTTTGAAAATCCGAAGCAGCTGATGTGTTTTTTAGGGTTAACACCATCAGAGCATTCAACAGGTGACAGAAAGAAAAAAGGCGCGATCACACAACAAATAGGGTCAAGTCTTTCATTGTGCATAATACCGCCCGCTTATTATTCCAACAAAAACAAATAGGGTCAAGTCTTTCATTGTGCATAATACCGCCCGCTTATTATTCGACGATTAATAGGTGTCAGAGATTAATGGCACTTACTTGGAAAATTCACGCTCCCATATTCTGATATTTGTAGAATATGAGTTAAAAGGGAGCAGGTATTCGCTGTCTCTAATATAGGAGAATCAATAGACTAAGACTTGATTGAGCCTCAATTTTAGATACTATCATAGTATTGAAATTGTTAATTCTGATTTTTCCGAACTTAGGGTATAATGCTCAAATAATAACAAACATCCGAATAGCTAGTTACCTTAGTCTGAGATGGCCTGTAGATTTTTCTGAATAGGCATAATCATAAATAATTTTGAATATTTTATATTTAACTAACTATTTTATTTGAATTTAGAAAGGAATTATATACTAATGAAATTCGACCTAAGTGCACCTGCTGTTGTTCTTCATTCTGGATTAGGAGGATTAACCGTTGTTCGTTCGCTAGGTCATTTCGGTGTAACCGTTACCTGTGCTGACTCAGACTTATCCGGTTATGCCATGAAATCAAAATATTGCTCCGAAAGATTGCTGTTACCTGACATCGAAGCTGACGAAGATGGTGTTTTAAAAGTACTAATACAATATGGTAAGAACCAATCAATTCGTCCGGTACTCTATCCTCTGACAGATCAGTACGTCTTGTTTGTTGCTAAATTCAGAGAACAATTAGAAAAATATTTTATTTTTAACGTTGCTGCTTACACCACACTTGAACGACTGGTCAATAAACTAGGTATGTTTGAAATTTCGGAAGAGCACAATTTACCCGCACCAATTACCAAAATACCAAAATCAGTTGAAGATTTAGAAGCAATGGTGAAAGATATTGGTTTGCCGTGTCTTTTAAAAACTGCTTACTCTCATAGCCCGTTAAAAAACACGAAAAATTTCATGACTAAGGTGTTCAGCCTTGATGAACTAAAAGAGACATACCAAAGACTTTCCGCTATTGATCCTAACTTGATGATACAGGAATATATATCTGGTGAAGATAATAATATTCATATTTTCGCCGGCTATTTCGACAGTGAAAGTAATCCTAAATTAGTGTTTACTGGGAGAAAAATTCGTCAAGCACCCATGAATTACGGTGCTGGCAGCATGTGTGAATGTTTAGAAAACAAGGCGCTCGAAAAAATCATGGTTGATTTTTGCCGATCTATTAAATTCAAAGGTAATATTGATGTTGGATTGAAATGGGATGCAGCCAAAGGTTATTGTAAAGTTTTAGATATAAATCCTCGCTTAGGTATGAATCATCGAACTTTTATCACTGAAGATAAAAAACTCGATTTGGCAAGAATTCTATATCTGGATATGACTCAAGATTTGCCCGAGCCCCTACTGCCTCGACTAGGTAGAAAGTGGATGATAGAAGATGCTGATTTAATAATTGCTCCAAAATATATTAAAGAAAATCGACTAACCTATAAGGAATGGTTTTCCTCTTACAAAGGCCTCGAAGAAGTCGCTTTCTTTTCAATAAGAGATTGGCGTCCCTGGTTGTTCATCTATGGTAAAAGAATGGAGCAAGTTTTTTACAGTTTGCGTAATAAATTAAAAATTAGGTAAATCGCACACTGTCGTTTACTAACTAATCAGCGGCTAATAAGCATTTAAGAAGCGCCAGGGCTGGCGGCTTTCCTGGATTTTGAGTTAAGTAATGCAAATGTAACCCAGGTGATGCATTAACTTCGAGTACGACACCGCCAGATTCTTTTAGAGAGACGGATAGATTGCTTGTAATTATATCGACGCCTGCGAAACGGGCACCTAGTACCCTTGCTGCTTTCGCTCCCTCCTGGGCTAATTCTTCACACACAGAAGATAAAACAGACTTACTATCACGGGAAGATCCATCGTTTATTACCTTTTTTAAGATAACTTTTTCGTCTTGTTTTAAGACAGATCTGACGGTTAATCCTTGAGATTTTAAAGTAATCTGAAATTCCAGATCTTTTTTAATTTCTCCCAAAGCTGTCACGGCATTTTGTTGATACCTTTCTTTCAAATCTCGTTTAATAAGTGTGTCAATTGTAGATTTTCCATCTCCAATAATTGATGGCGGGTGTCGAACAACTACATCGAGCAGCTTTCCATCTAAATACAAAAACCGATAGCAGTCGCCAGGGACCATTTTTTCAGCAATTAGTTTAGATTGACGACCTAGAGATGAAAAAGCAACAGCCCGTCGTAACTCCGACACAGTTTTTATTCCCGTCGTCACTCCCATTCCAGCACCAGTACCAATCGCCGGTTTCACGACAATTTCTGATGAAACCTGATGTAAGAATTTTTCCGCTTTATCAAATCCATCGAAAACATCAAAAATAATATGTTCTGGAACAGGAATATTTTTTGCCATCAACCGCTTGTGACATAACGGTTTGTTACTAATAACTTGATGAGTAACAAAATTATCGATTTCTGAATGTGCGTCAATAACGATTGTACTTTTATGCTTTGAAGTCAGTTCAATAAAACCATAATCTAAAAGTTTATATTCAACCCCCAGGCTTTCTGCTGCTTCTCGCCAAATATTTTTATAAAGCTCTACTCGGTTGTTTTTTGCTTTTCCCTCGTCCGTTGGTTGATATAATACTTTCTTGAACAAAAAGACGATCTGCCAAATTTTAGTAATGATTATATTTCTATTAATAATCATTTTCGTTTACTCCGGATTATTCCAAAGTGGTAAACGTGTCCCTAAATCCAAATCAAGTGCGTTTTGATAAATCATCGCAGCTAAAGCGACATCGCTTAATCCCATACCAACACTAGCAAAATGGATAATTTCTTTGTCATTTTCACGACCGTTTTTTCGCCCCGTAACTATTGCACCAAGATCCGCATAAATATCCGCATCACTCAACTTACCAGCCTCGTACATTTTTGCAGGTGTCATAATGGCTCGATGCTTCAGTGCATTCCAGTCATCACAAACAATTTTATCTGCACGGGAAACCGCATCAAATGAAAATTCATGTCCTGCAAATTGAATAGTTAGCATTCCTGGCTTTATCCAATCTTTTTGCACAATGGGATCATGCGTAGTAGTGGCTGTTAAAGCAATGTCACTACCATCAAATGCAGCTTGAGCACTATCGACCAACCGAACATTAATATCAGTAAGTTTTTCAATTTCGTCTTTTAGTTTTTCTCCATTTCGGCGAGTTGGATTATAAAGCTGAATGATTTCTATGTCGTCTAACACTTCATTCAACATTAGAAGGTGTGCTTTACTTAAAACGCCCGCACCAATCATCCCAATTATTTTGGTATTTCTTGGCGCTAAGTGTTTAACCGCGACACCGGTTATGGCGGCAGTTCGAGTCGAACTAATAACCGATCCTTCCATAAATGCTATAGGAATACCGGTATCTGCATCATTTAATACCACTATTGCGGTCGCTCTTGGTAGATTAAGGTTGGTTTTATTGCTTGGAAAACTTCCAATCCACTTCATTCCTAAAGCATTAATATCACCACCAACATACCCTGATAGAAAATTAATCCGGCCTCTGGTATTTTCGATATTCGGATCATCACTCCATCTTAATACTGATTTTGGCGGGTCAATACATTCATGGCGATCGAACAAAGCTAGCATAGTTTCAATTTGTGATATCGCTGACGTCATATCTAATCCACCAGAAGCTATTACTTCTTCTCGATTTAAATAGAGTATTTCTCCGAAAGGTATTTTCATTGTATCGTTTTCCATTGCCTAAAACAGAGTTTAATTAAAGGGCAGATAATATTTTTTTGTTAATCTAAAAGAGAGTATCACGAATAAAATTGATCTGCCACTCCGAGTTTTATCCAATACGATATAAGACTAAACTATCCCGTATTTCCAATATAAAATGATGCAGAAATTTGGGTATTTCTGTTCATGTGCCTAATCTCATAGAGCATCATGTTATTAGATTCGATATAGTCTTAGAGGTCATCGAAAGATTCCTGGAAGGTAATCGGGCGTGGTTACCCACCTATCAAACAACAAATATGATTGGTATTTTATAGGCGGGTCATTTAATCAAATCCTTAAAACGTTAAACAAGTTTTCAGTGAATGTTTTTAATGATCACAACTATGAAAAACCAAGCCACTATTTTAGTAGTGTGGCAGTATAATTTTGAAGAATCCAAAAGTAAAAAATGAAGAAATTTATTGTCCCAGTACGCTAGTTAAAACTATGTACTTTAGTGCAAGGCTTTAGCGGGTACATATGTATTAATGATAGTTGAACTCTTTTCAAGAAAAGTAGGGTGGATCAAGCGCAGCGGATCCACCTATATCACGACTCAATTCTGGTGGATCCGCTGCGCTTGATCCACCCTACAAATTGATTAAATTTTAGTAAAGATATCAGTTCACTCTCCATCGCCCCAAATAGAATCGAATCAATTTCTCAATCTTTTCTGATATGCTTTTTTAACTTCGATGTTTAGTGATAACGAATCACAACTTACGCCGTCTTAATATTTATAATGCCCTAAAATAAGTGTCAATTTTGTGGAGGTTCAGGTTAACCCTCTAAGCTATTAATTCAACACTTTTTCTTAAAATAGAATCCTTGTAAATGATTAAGACTGAGTGCTTTATGAAAAGGAATTTCCATTGGACGCAACCAATTCCATTGTGCTATCAGCTCATATCCTAAATTATCAAAGTCCTCAATAAACTTATCCAGGGAATATACATGATAAGGTACCCTGCAATATTCAAGGCGTTGCGTAGTCCAGAAACTTTGTTTTGAGTGTACCGGTAAGTCGTGAATAATGACATGTTCAGGCATGGTGGGTAATGACGACAGAATTTCTACCAGGCTTACCGTCATGTATTGTATAGCTCCTGAAGAAATAAAGACATTTGCTGGAGTGCTATTTGCAATTTGACTACTATCAATGAATGTTAACTGCTTTTCATTTCGTTCATTAGCTAGTTCTGCGCCTAAACTAACCGCTTCCGGTAGTTCTGCAATTTGCCATTTCATTTTTTCGGGGAAATCAATAAGATTTTTAATAGAATAATATAAATGGCCCAGGCTGCCTCCCAATTCTAAGACGCCAGTCACATCAGTTAGCGATCTGGATAACCAGAATAACAATGGGTAGTCGTGATTACGAAACTTGCTATCGATAACCTTTTTTCCCTGTTCCTTATGTTCTCTTTTTTTACGATTCGCATTGTCATAGTCTTGTTCAGCATTAGGAATACTCTTGCTGGCCTGCTTAAAACTCGGGTAAACCCCCCGATATCTAATGCTTAATCGACTGCGGAACGCAATCAGAAATAAATCACGCCCGTAGGGTAGGCTTTCAATCAATAATTTAATCTTACTTTTGAGTGCTTTTATAATCATATCCGCCTAGTATATTAGTGTAACAGTCACTATTACACTCCTTTATTTCCCATGTCAAACTCTCAGGATATTTGGGGACAGTCATCTGATAATTTTACTGAACTTAGGGTGTTAGATTTGGGTGCAGGCAATGGCATGGTGGGAGAGGAGTTAAAAAAACAAGAGGTATCCCGTTTAGTAGGTGTGGATATCATTCCAGAGGCTTATGAAGCCACTATTCGAGACAGACCTGGATTATATGATGCATATTATATAGAGGACTTCACTAAACTAGATGATGAAAAAAAGAAGATATAGCGTCATGGCAATGTGATTGTATGGTAACTGTTGCCGCTCTTGGATTCGGTGATATTTCCACAATGGCATTTATTGAGGCATTTAATATTATTAAAGCTCAAGGCTGGGTGGCTTTCAACATTAAAGAATCATTTCTTGATAATAGTGATGTAACAGGATTTTCAAAAATGGTACGAGAGTTAATTTTCTCAGAATTTCTTGATGTTTATTATATCGAGCGATATCGACACAGGTTGTCAATTGAGGGTGAACCACTATATTATTATGCCGTTGTCGGTCGAAAAAACTCTGATGTTCCAGTAGAACTTTTAGAATCAAAAGGTATTTCGGCCTGACAATACAAATAAAAAATTAAAATCCTGTGCGTTTGGCTAATTAGAGCGTATAGTGATGTCTTTATCTTTCCCTGTATCGAGCCTACTGGCTAGCATGCCTCTATCCTCCTTATTACGACCTTATTTGCTTACAAGCAAATAGAGTTGATTCATAGCACTTGCTGTTTGCAATTCTCAATCTCAATGAGAACTACCAGATTTTTAGCGTAACCCTGTTCTTTTGAACGGCTAAATGCTGCGCGTGATAATTTTCAGCGCGATGTAAGTGCTGTCCTTGATTTGTATTTATTCCTTTTAGGAGCACTATGAGCACCAGTAACGAAGAAACGCAAGAGTTACAACCCCTTATTATTTCTTATGTGAAAGACTTCCCTAACCTGTGTTCACTTGCCGGCTTAGCTTGCACAATATTGGCGATCTATTTCAGTATTATTGGCATTTACTATGCAGCAATGATTGGCATGATATGGGCTGTTGCCTTTGACTGGGCTGATGGACTGGTTGCACGAAGAATGAAAGGTCGTACAGGCAATGACCGAATTTTTGGTGGCCAACTTGATCTGCTCATAGACATTGTGAGTTATGGCGTCACTCCTGCGATTCTTTTACTGAGTTATGGAAAGTTCGACCCCATATTTCTGCCAGCCGCTTTTATCGTGCTTGCTGCCAGTGCAATACGCTTAAGTTATTTTAGTACCTACGGCTTGTCTGATGAGTCCAAATACACTGGGCTGGCATTGGATAATAACAACATTATACTGGTTTCTATATTCCTTTTAGAAAGCGTACTTCCTGCTGGAATATTCTCAGTGGTTCTCTATGTCAGTGCTCTAAGTCTGGCTGCTCTCAATGTATCTCAAATTAAAACACCAAAATTTTCTGGCAATCCACGAAATGTTTTTTTACTTGCGTTTTATACGCTAGGGATAACAGGCATTTATGCCTTGAAGCTTTTGTAGTCATTAATGGCACTGGTAAAACGGCCGGTTATACCGGCACTGATAATTATTTTTTAAGGAATTAAATAGCACATGATTGTATATACCGTAGGTACTTTTGATTTGTTACATGTGGGACACCTTGCTTTACTGGAGTACTCTAAATCATTGGGTAGTGTTCTGGCCGTTGGCGTTGCTTCAGATAGAGTTGTAAATTCTTACAAACCAAATGTGCCTGTTATTCCTCTTGAGCAACGAATGGAAATGCTGAGAGCTTTAAGTTGTGTTGATATTGTTCGTCCCTACGATGAACTTGAATATGTGTCTGGTTGCAAAGAACTAAGTGCTGATATTTTTGTGATTGGTGAAGATTGGGGAAAAAAGCCCCATAATCTAGCAGTGGAGTCTTATTTGAAATCGGCAGACAAGCAGATCAAGCAAGTACTTTACAACCCCCGCACTTCATCAACTACGATAAAACAAAATGTCATGGCACAATCTTATGGTCTAAGCAATTTAAATATAGCTGTTGCGTAGTAATCTAATCAAAAGGAATTCAGTGAACTCCACGATTGGCTTCAAAGAGAATTTGCAGCATGGGCTTTTGGAAAGAGTGGTAAGTGAAAATGTTTTAAATAATTTAAGCTAATCTTCAACAATCAACTTATTGCAAACCTCATCGGGATTATCATGCTGCCCGGGGAAGTCTTTTGCGAGTATCTCGCCGCATTCGCGTACCGCAACACACATTCCTTCTGCAAGATCATTTGTTTTTATACACGCAATCATATCGCTCACGATGCCTTGCCAGGTCTCTTTGGATACTTTTTCGTTGATACCCGCATCGGCGAGAATTTCTACGCGGTGTTCGAGCAGGGAGACCATAATAAGAATTGCTGTGCGATCTTTTGTGTGATGTAAGCGATGTTCGTAAAACGCCTGCAGTGCGCGTTGATTGACTTCTTCGCTTATTTTTTCTTCGAGCATAAAAGGGCGAAGAATCACGCTAACATTACCCAGCGCATAGCCGATATAAAGCCCGGGAATTTGCGCATAGAGTATCCACACTGCATCGTAATTACCGAGAAAAAAGTAGGCGAGAAAGCCGGCGAATAACGCACCGGCTACGGCGAGTCGCCAGCGAGCACCAGAGTAATCATCGCTTTGCGCAACAATCATTGGCACTATTTCACCCGTGGTATGCTTTTCAGCCTCGAGTACGGCCTGTGAAACTTTGTCGCGTTCGGCCTGTGTTATTTCAATCATCTAAACTTGCTCCTACCAGCTTCCGCTTGCGCCGCCGCCGGAGAAACCGCCGCCACCACCGCCGCCAAAGCCGCCTCCACCAAAACCACCGCCGCCACCACGACGACCACCAGCACCCATGGCTGCACCCAAGAGTAATCCGCTTAACAGTGCACTTCCAACACCACCGCGTCTTCTGCGCCCAAATAGGGGGCCAATTAAAAACAGGCCGATAAACAGCAGGTAGCCAAGGCCACCGGAGCTGCGTTTTTCTTTACGCAGGCGAGGGGCCGGAACATTTTCTAATTTGCCACCCACACTTTCTGCAATCATGCCGAGGCCAACCAGTATGCCAGCGCCGGTTTGTCCCTGTTTAAAAAAGGGAATGATACCGGTGCGAATAATGCGCCCGGCAATCACATCGGGAAGATCACCTTCCAGGCCACGGCCGACTTCTATACGCACTTTACGGCTTTCGGTAGCCACCAGTAAGAGTACGCCATCATCCTTGCCCTTGGTGCCTAGCTTCCATTTATCCACGACCTTAATGGAATAGCCTTCGATGGTTTCATCTTCCAGCGAAGGCACCACAAGCACCTGGAGCTGTGGCCCGACTGTTTGCTGAAACTGTAGCAGGCTGGCGGCGATTTTTGCCTGATCACCTCGGCTTAACACCCCGGCTAGATCAACCACCGGGCCGGTGTGTTTAGGTACCTCAAGAGCGAAACCCGGGCTTGCCCATAAGGCAGCCAGTAAGCTCAGTAGAAGTAAGGCCCTGGCTAACATTAAAAGTTAATTTGCGGTGCTTGCTTAACCGCCGCTTCGTTTTCAACCGCGAACTGGGGCTTCTTCTCATGCTTGAGGAAGAGGGCGTTGTACCAGGAAGTGGGTGGCACCGTTACAAGATTATTGAATTCTTTAATGGCTTGAATATAACGATTTCTGGCGACCGTAATACGATTTTCAGTGCCTTCCAGTTGTACCTGAAGATCACGAAAGTTCTGGTTTGCCTTGAGGTCCGGGTAACGCTCAACAACCACCATTAATCGCGACAGGGCAGAGCTTAGCCCCGACTGCACCTGAGAAAACTTGCTCATGGTTTCGGGGGTTAGTTGATCGGCGCTCACCTGTGTTTGTGTGGCTTTTGCACGCGCCTCTACTACCGCTGTGAGTGTTTCTTTTTCATGTGCGGCTGAACCCTTAACGATATTAACCAGATTAGGGATTAGATCTGAACGACGTTTATACTGATTGAGTACTTCAGACCAGGCGGCCTCAACTTCATTAAGTGCCGTTGGAATGCTTTGCATACCGCAACCGGATAATAGTAGTGAGGAAATAAGAACGGTGTATGCGCCTAAGCGTAGCGTTAGTTTTTTCATGCGGGTACCTTATCAGAAAGGAGTAGATAACATCCATTTCATTTGAACAGACGGATAATTGATTATTATATCTTTCTATTAATAAACTTAACTGGAATAATAACACCATAGGGCTTGGACTCAAATTGTTGAGATTAAAAAGCTAATTTAATAGGGGCAAGCTCAGGACATGATAATCAGTCGCATCATACTTTTTTGTTTAAGCCTCTTTATGGCATTAACTTGTTGGGGTGTTGAAAATCAATTAAACAAAGTTGAAGACGCACCTGTTTTAGAACAAGCAAATGATGGTAATCATCAGGCAGAAAATAATTATTACGATGAAATGGTTTTATTACGGCCAAATGAGCCAAATATTCTAGGCTTTCGCAAAGATGCATATGACGGCTGGTTTCTAGATATTAAACTTTCTCTAAAATACCCCATTAATCATGATGGCCTTTTTAAAGCTAAAAATGAAAGGAACATCTTTCCCTTTTGGTCATTCGCATTTACAGGTGCCTGGGGGCAATATGTTTTTGATAGAAAATCCTCACCGGTAATTGCCAAAAGATATAACCCTGAGATATTTGGCCGTTGGTGGTTGCGTGATAAACATAATTATTTCGATATTATCTATGGCCATGAATCAAATGGGCAAAGTATTGGCGGCTGGAATACCTATAGCGTTAAACAGCTAGAGATTAGCAGTATTGATGAACCTGAAGCTGGTGATAAAATTGAAAATGCCAGGGACTATATTTCACGAGGATGGGACTATGTGGGCTTTACCTATAAAACCCGTAACCCTCTGGATATATACTTTTTTGAGAAGCAAAAGAAAGGTAACTTTTTTTACGGGAAAACCTTAACTACCTACATAAAGCTTCGTTACTTTCTCAAGGATGGCCTTCTTCAGGGGGAGGCTGAGGATTTTAATCCGTGGGAGGTGTATGGCCCGCAGTGTGTAGATAATGAAAATAGAACGGATTGGACGCCTGAATGTTACCGATTAAATGATAAGTATTCACGAGATCGTTATGATGGACTTACGTTTATGTTTAAAAATGATACAAAGTATGGCTCAGTTTTTAAAGGGATAAAAACAGCTTTAATATATACAACGGGCTATAAAGATGTTTTTGAACATAGCACCTTACGACTAGAGCATACTCTTAATTATAATGATTTACCGATTATGATTTGGGGACAGGCTGGTTACAACAGTGATTTAGTTGATTATTATAAAAGAGTTAAGAGTTACGGAATTGCTTTAGAGTTGAGGTACTAAGCTTGTTTAAATCTAAGTGCATAATAGTGTTTCAGCTACACTCATTTAAACGTAAGCACTTATTTTATTAAGCAAAAGGTGGCAGATCTATTTAATTTCACAAGGAGTGAATTATATCAAGGAATACAAAAATGTTAGTTCAAAATCGTCTAAAAAGGCAGTGATAAAAACACCTTTATTTCTTTAAATCAGCGTTAGGCAAAGAAGAGACAAGACATGAAAGAGTCTGACTGGAAAATATTCAAGAAAATAAAAGAGAATGCTATTCAGCTGTTCTGTAATAATGCATTAAATGAATTTGAAGAAATCATAAAAGACAGAAATGAAAATGCACAAGAAACATATATATTTCTTTACAGGCTGGTAATAAATAGAGATAAACATATGGCCATATTATTTGATGGTCATAGTAGGTCAAAAGCACATTTACAGTTGCTGGCTATTCGTGGCGAAAACCTGGCTGACGAAAAATTACTTAGTGAACTCTCAGAAGAGTTCCTTCATAAAACAGACCCAAAGCGTCTTAACTGGTAACTTTCCTCACCAGTGACTGTGACGTCAACGCAAATAAAAATTAATTAGTAAGCTATAGACGGTGTAATTAGTCTCTGACACTACTGACACCTATTCTGTTAGGATGCATCACATTTTTTAGGATGTGATTGTTAGCCCTGAACCGTACGATGAACATTACGTTTTTTTACAAAATCAACTAATTGAACTAAGCTTTTACCCGTGCCATCTGGCATTACACCCAATTCCTCGTTAGGCAGCCCTATTCGGTTAACCCAAAAAGTTGGATAACCAAACCATTTAGCACCTGCTACATCCCACCCAGCAAATGCAGCGAAAGCTATTTCCTCACGCTTTAACTTTAGTGTATCTACACCTAACTGGTACGCACGAGGATCAGGTTTATACATTTTTGCACTATCAGTACTAATAACATGTTCAAAATATTCATCAAGACCTGAGTTATACATATTCGTATTAAGCATTTTAGGCGTCATATTGGATAGAAAAGCCAATCGAATGTTTGCGTCTCTGAGTGATTTGAGAGCAGGCACAACATCAGGCCAAGGTTTGAGGTTGAGATAGGCATTCATCAGCTGCTCACGTTTTCCATCACTCATTTCAAGATTAAGCTGTTTTGCTGCAAACAATAAACCATCTTCTGTTGCCTGCCAGAAATTCACATATTGACCGGACAAAGCACGTAACCACTGGTATTCAAATTGCCTAATCCGCCATGCACTGCTCAATTCCTTGCCTTTGCCGGGAAACAGTGTTTCTACCAGTGCAAAGATTGGCCGTGGATCAAAAATTGGGAAAGCATCAAAAGCAATTGCCTTAATACTATGTTTGCTTGCAGCCTGAGATAGAACAGACATTCCGAGCGTACTTGCAGCTGCACCTCCAGCCATAAGTTTGAGAAGTTGTCGGCGATTTAGAGTCATAAATTGTTTTCTCCACGTAAATGAATTTAAAATTTAATATACAAGTGTGTAAGCTCTTTATATAAGATGTAGCAGCATGCTAAATATTCCATTATTTTTATGAAATAAAGGTGTCGGATCACCTTTGTCGCACTTTTACTTATAACCATGCAAACGACTGTGGCATCAACCCAAATAAAAATTAATTAGTAAACTCAAGCCGCCGCTTATCTAGGCGTCAATGTCACCTCGAATACTTTCTAGTTCTTCAAGATATGTCATGCCCCATTCCTGTAAAGATTTAATCACAGGCTTAAGTGTTAAGCCAAATTCTGTCATTGAATATTCTACTTTCGGTGGAATCTCAGGATAAATTTTTCGTTTTATTATTTTATCGGCTTCAAGTTCGCGTAATTGTTTGGTTAACATCCGTTGTGTTATATCAGGTATCAGTTTTCTTAACTCATTGAATCGTCTAGTATCTTCTTGTAAATGGTGCAAAATTACACCTTTCCATTTTCCACTTATCGCTTCTAAAGCAGCCTCAACAGGGCATCCAAAATTACATTTATATCCAGAGTGCTTCATTTAAATATCCCAGGTATACATTTAGTGCCTATTGCACAAATTCGTGCGTTCTTACAATAATAGAACTATTCGAATAATATCATGTAATCTTAATCAACAAACAAGGTAACAATAATGAATACATTAGATGCAATTAAACGTCGGCGCTCTATTAAAGAATTTGATTCAACACATGTAATGCCGGAGGAAGAGAAAGAGCAGCTAATATCACTGGCTATGCTTTCACCGACGGCATTTAATATTCAAAATTGGAGATATGTAGTAATTTCCGATACCAATTTGAGAAATGATATTAAGGAGGCGGCATGGGGGCAGCCACAAATTACTGATTCATCATTGTTTATTGTATTATGCGCTGATCTTAAGGCGTGGAATAAAGAACCTGTACGTTACTGGAAAAATGCTTCAAAAGAAGTGCAAGATTTTGTATTACCGGCTATTGAAGGATATTACAAAGATAAGCCACAGGTTCAACGTGATGAAGCAATGCGATCATGCGGCATAGCTGCTCAGACATTAATGTTAAGTGCCAAATCAATGGGGTATGATTCTTGTCCTATGGATGGCTTTGATTTTGACAAAGTCGCTGAACTTATTAAACTACCCAGTGACCATATTATTTCAATGTTTGTTGCGATTGGAAAAGCGACGAAAGACGCATGGGAAAGGCCTGGTCAATTAAGTTTTTCTGACGTTGTTATTGAAAATACATTTAATTAATAAAACAGTCTAACCAATAGTGCCAGCGGTGTTTAAAGTAGCTCTTATTTTACGCTCGAAAAAATCACCTCTTTAACCACCGTTGAGCAAGATGTTATGTGGCTATTTCAACTAAAGGTATGAACATTGATAGTAAGCTCACTAGATAGCGCAGAGGAACTGGACGTTTCGCATAATTCTAAGATAAAGAAACATGTACTGGTTTCAAATGGCGAGATCAATCATCTGACTAATTTTTCTAAGGCGATTTTTCCCCCTGGAGAAGTTGCTCATGCACATAAACATCATGATATGACTGAAGTTTTCTTTATACTGTCCGGGCAGGGCGTTATCTCGGTGAACGGGAAATGCATTCCACTGACAGCTGGCATGTGCGTGACGATTGAACCTGATGAAATACACGAACTAAAAAATACTGGCGTAACTAATATGGCGGTTATGTATTTTGGCATCAAAACATAACAAGCAGGGTATAAGGCAACAATATGCACCTTATCCTGGCATTTTTTAAAAAATATGTTGGCTCAAAATAAAAACTATATATTTTTTGCGCTAAACTGTTGCTGTATTTTTTCGACTTCTTGCATATTGCTAAGCAATGCGTTTACGCAGCTTTTATCGAGTACTTCATCGGCGAGCTCATGCAGCGTTTTTATCGCGGCTTCATTGCTCCAGGCTTTTTTATAGGGCCTTACACTGGTTAGGGCATCGAATACATCGGCGACTGCAACGATGCGTGCTTCTAGTGGAATCTTGTCACCTTTTTGCCCAGCCGGGTAACCTTTGCCATTAACTGCCTCATGATGATGTTCTACGATATTGCGCAGCATGTCTTGATAGTCAATATGATTTAAGCCAAAATTTTCTAATAAGTCGTCAATTATTTCTCGGCCTTTAATGGCGTGGCTATCCATAATACTTTTTTCAGATACATCCAGTTTTCCAGCCTTTAATAAAATATTATCCGGGATGCCTATTTTGCCAATGTCGTGCAGTGGTGAGAACATAAAAATATGCTCAATATAACTATCATCTAATTGAAATTCGTCGGCTAATGCCTGTGCAATTAACCGGCTGTATCGAGACATTCTATCCAGATGGCTACCGGTTTCTGGATCTCTTATGTGGGTTAATTTGTTGGTTGTTTTTATTGCGGCGGATAATGTTTTTATCGCGCTCATTTCATTTACAACCATCAGCGATATCATATGTGCATATACATCAATTTGCTTAAGAGCACTTTCGGTAAATACATCTTTCTCGTATGAATTGAAAAATAAAAAACCTATAAATACGCCGTCGCTATACATAGGGAGGGTATAACTGGCAGCATAGCCTTGTCGCCCTATACGTTGGGTGTGTTTTCTTTTACCATTTTCAAAAGTAACCAAATTATTAACAACACGGGGTAAAGCCTTATCTAAAAGTGCTTTGAGTGATGGTGCATCATCTAGTGATGATTCGTAATGATCGAGAGGATTATCTTCACCGCTACTGTGTATATAGGTTTTTAGAATGTTTGTGGCTGGATCATACAATGCAACGGCAATGCGACTAATAAAGGGAAATTGCTCAGCGAGAGACTTATGTGTAGACACTAACTTGTTACGTATTGTCAGGGTTTCATTGAGGTCTTTTAGAGGGTCTTGATGATCAGTCATAATGCGGTCGCTTTATTTTAAAATATCCAGTGCTACTGCTTCTGCTGCTTTTATACCATCAATCCCTGCGGATAAAATACCGCCTGCATAGCCCGCACCTTCACCTGTAGGGTATAGGCCGGCAGTGTTTATGCTTTGCATATCTTTGCCGCGCTTTATACAAATGGGTGATGAGGTTCGTGTTTCTACACCGGTTAATATGGCATCGGCCATTGCAAAGCCTTTTATCTTTTTATCAAAAGCGGGGATGGCTTCACGAATAGCCGCGATAGCAAACTCGGGTAAGGCTTTAGATAAATCACCCAATGCTACACCGGGTTGATACGAAGGTGTGACACTGGCCAGTTTTGTCGATGGTTTATTTTGTAAAAAATCGCCGACTAATTGTGCGGGTGCATGGTAGTTAGACCCACCTAAATCATAGGCCAATTTTTCTAATTTGCGCTGTAAATCTATACCGGCGAATACGTGCTCTGGATAATCTTGCGCTGGATCTATACCCACTACAATAGCCGCGTTTGCATTGCGCTCCTGGCGTGAATATTGAGACATACCATTAGTCACCACCGCGCCATCTTCTGAGGTGGCAGCAACTACCTGCCCACCGGGGCACATGCAAAAGCTATAAACACTGCGACCATTAGGGCAGTGATGCACGAGTTTATAATCCGCCGCACCCAATATAGGATTGCCTGCTTCGTCTCCAAAACGCGCCTTATCAATAACTGATTGTGGATGTTCTATGCGAAAACCAATGGAAAAGGGTTTGGCTTCGATGTAAACGCCCTGATCGAGCAACATTTGAAAGGTATCACGTGCACTGTGGCCAATGGCCAAAATAACGTGCCGACTCTTTAGTGTTTCACCATGACTTAATGTGACACCAGTGATTTGTCCATTGCCATCTTTATCAGCACCATTCGATGGCTCACGGTGAATCATATCGACTTTGCTATTAAAACGAATTTCACCACCCAGGCTGATGATTTCAGCACGCATGGTTTGCACCATTTTTACCAGCTTAAAGGTGCCTATGTGGGGCTTACTAATGGTGAGTATTTCGACCGGTGCACCGGCTTTTACAAACTCGGTTAATACTTTACGACCTAAATGTTTTTTGTCTTTAACCTGGCTATAAAGCTTTCCGTCAGAGAAGGTTCCTGCACCACCTTCACCAAATTGCACATTAGATTCAGTGTTTAATTTGCCTTCACGCCATAGCCCCCAGGTATCCTGAGTACGCTGCCTAACATCCTGGCCACGTTCCAATACAATGGGTTTAAGGCCCATCTGTGCCAGTACAAGGGCGGCAAGAATTCCGGCAGGGCCAAAACCAATAATAATAGGCCGCTGTTGATCACCTGTAGGAAAATCACTTACGCAGGGAACAACAAATTTATAGCCTGTATCTGGGCCTGGTCTTACAAAGGACTGTTTTGAAAATTTTTCTAAAACGGCTTCTTCTATGTCTTTGCTAAGCTCCACATCCAGCTGATAGATTAGTAATATGTTGGCTTTTTTACGCGCATCATAACTGCGTTTGAAAATAGTGTAATCCTGTAAATCGTCCTTGTTAATTTCAAGCACATTAACAATGGCATCGGCAATGTCATTCTCCTGGTGATTAAGTGGCAATTTGATGTCATTAAGTCTTAGCATGGAAATTCGCTTGGTGGTATAAGTAATAATGCAGCTCCCGATTTTAACATGACAGCCGATTAACCCGCGTATAAAGTTGATGGAATGCTTTAACTAATTGATTTCAATCAGCTATGTAAGCCTTGTGACTGTTGTTATATGTGACTGCCTTCACTATGATAGGTCGAAAATTAGTATAAAATTCATCTCGTTAATGTATGTATATAAGATTTTGGAGCATTAGATGCGTAATATTTCAGTCCCCCTGACCCTGGCTTTATCGGTATTCACCAGCGCTGCAAGTGCAGATGCCTTAGGCCTGTATGTAGGCGGTGGTATGTGGGATCATGATCCAAATGGCACATTTGGAACAGTGGGCGATCCCAATATCAATGTTGAATCAGATTTAGGTTACAGCAGCGATAGCGATACCTATTTTTATGCCGCATTTGAGCACTTTGTACCCCTGGTGCCTAATCTACGTGTAGAAGTTTCTTCAATGGAGAACGTGGGTTCAGCTACGTCTCTTGTTTTTAATGGCGTCTCTGTTTCGGGTGATTCTTTAACCAGTTTAGATACTACCGATGCTATTGCTTACTGGCGTTTATTAGATAACTGGGTGAATTTTGATATTGGCCTGAATGTGCGCCAACTAGATGCAAATTTTAATATTGATTCTGAGACAATATCCGTTTCAGAAACCATTCCCATGTTATATGTAGCCGCACAATTCGATTTACCTTTCACCGGTCTTTCAGTCGGTGCAGATGTTAATCAAATAAGCTTCTCAGGCGTTAAATATCAGGACATGAGAGTGAGAGCACTCTATGAAGTAGGTGTTATTGGATTTGAAGCGGGCATCAAATCAACCACTATTGAGTTCGATGATGTAGATAGCGTCAATGCAGATTTAGAGTTTAAAGGCTTAATGGTTGGTGCCTTCATACACTTCTAATTTCTCGTTTTTGTAAAATTATGTGTGGTTTGCTATTTGAGCGACTAACCACGCATAAATATGTGGGCATATCCTGTGTTTACATATAAATATAAAATTAAATACCCTCAGTAAATGTTTTCACATCTTAAAGGGTCATATCACGACCTTCTGCCATCTGCTATAATTCGCGCCCTTAATCTATAAGCAATGAGTTTGGCCTATGTTCCGTTTAGGGTGTGAGAATCGCGTTTGTGTTCAAAATATAGTGAGATTCATGTTCATTTGATCCGATCACTCTTACATTTAAAGTGGCATGATTAGCAATCAATGTAAGTGCAGATATACCTTTGTTTGTTCCATAATATATTGATGAATAACGTGTCTAAATGTTTCAAGACGGGATTCAAATTTCTGTCCATCTGCACTGGGATGAATGATCCCATCTTGTGTGTTGTTACGCATGATCTTCGCAACATGATTAACACTAAGCTATTGAACATATATTTAATTTCAATTTTTCAGACTGAATATTTATTGCTTGCGTATATATTGATATTGATACTTATTATTATCAAAGAAATATGCAAATAAGTTCTTGTTATTGTAAACATTAGCAATTGGCAACGTAGATTCCACATCCCCCATTTCATATACTCGTGATAAAAGACCGATTGTAGTGGTCAAGTTTTTTTGGCCACAGTTTTGTATTCAATCCAATATTTCTCTTCCGCTACATTCGGGGCCAAACCTGAATTATGCTGATGCGGCCTAACCTGGCTGTAGTAACCAATAATATAATCAATGATATCTCGTTTAGCTTGAGAAAAAATTCATACCCTTTATTTGGTACCCATTCAGATTTTAAACTTCTAAAAAATCTTTCCATTGGCGCGTTATCCCAACAATTGCCTCTACGGCTCATGCTTTGTTTTATTTGATAACGCCATAACAACTGCCTAAATTTTTGACTGGTGTAATGACAACCTTGGTCCGAGTGAAACATAATTTTCTTCGGTTTATGTCGGGCTTCAAATGCCATTGATAAGGCATGGCCCGTCAAATTACTATCAGGCGAAAACGACATCGCCCAACCAATCGGTTTTCGTGAAAACAAATCCATAACCACCGCTAAATATGCCCAGCGGTTGCCAATCCAAATATACATGACATCACCACACCAGACTTGATTAGGTGCGCTAACATTAAATTCTCTATTGAGAATATTTGGGATGCTCATGTGCGCTTGTTTTATCTTTCTATAAGCATGGTTTGGTTACTGACAGCTCGTTAGGCCACACGTTTCCATGAGCCTACCGGCTCGATAACGACTTAGGCTCATGCCTCGCCTTGTCGCAACGACTGAAATGGTTCTGGCACCAGCAGAGCTCTTGCTTTCAGCGGAGATAGCTCTGACCATAGTCATTTCGTTTAATCGTTTAGGGCTAATTATCTTTGAGCGTTTTACCCAATATTTATAACTACTGCGATGCACATTAAATGCTTGGCAAAGTCGGCTAATGGTATGGCTCTCTTTCAGGTTTTTGATTAACGTAAATTATTCATCGAGTCTGACATCAAGAGAGCAGTAGCCTTTTTTAATATTTCTTTTTCCTCTTCAATACGCCGAATCTTTTTTTCGAGTTCTTTAATTTTACGCTGATCAGCCACGATTTTTCCTTCTCTATATTCCTTTCGCCAGCGTGACAACATAAAGGGATAAATATCCAGTGTTTCTGCGACTTCTTTAACTTGAATGTTATCAAGTAAACTGAGTTGTACGGCTTTGGCTTTAAATTCTTCAGTATATCGCCAGGTCTTTCTCGAATTATTATATCTTGGCATGTGACACCTCATCTTAGTTAGATTTTGGTGTCTACTTTATCGGGGGATGTTCAGGTGAATAATATCACCTCTTGTTAGGTGGCCAAATTAACTATGCCACTACAGATTGCATTATTTAGTTCAGTGGATATGTAACCGTAAGTTAAAGAGGTTGTACTAAGATTATCATTTTCTTTAATAGAAGGATTTTTCCGATATTTTAGGTGGAAGAGACCTGTGATTTTAATGGTTTTAATATTTCATTCTTTCGCTAACTTAGAGCCTACTCTCAAAACATGCATATCTCAATTTAATTTAAAACAGAAAAATGAGTTACCTGTGGTTTTCATTGTGCATATATGTCGGCATTATTCGGGTTTTAAAGCGCATGATCTATCCCGCGACTATCAGTGATTGAGCTCATAACATAGTGGTGCGTACCTACAAATATTGGTAGTAGTCAGCTTTAACATATTCCGCGATACTCTCACACAATAAAGAAAAGGAGATGTACGCGAAACTGTTAAGTAGACATCTACAGAAAAGGCAATGTGCCACTATGGTACCGGAGCATGTGCCAGATGACTGAAGCACGACGCGGGCAGATTAAATCGAGCTTTCAACGTACTAAGAAATAAGTATTTGTGACCCACATGCCAATAATTGAGTGACTCTACACGTTATGAAAATCATTGATGGACATACACATATTGCTTCAACGCGATATACGCCACAAGAATTTTTTGATGGCATTGCTGATAACATGGCGGAACAATCTCGAATTTCGCCGGTAACATTGTCCAAATCAAAGATCTTAGATCGCATTTTGGCAAGTTACCAAGATCACGATGCCAGTGCACAAATTCGGGAGATGGATAATCTAGGAATTGAAAAGTCAATTGTACTGTTGCCTGACTTTACCTATGTTTTGAAAAGTGGTGGTTTGAGTATTGAAGAGATGTACCTCGAACACAAGAAAATTTTAGATCGAAATAGAGGGCGGCTTGAAGTGTTTGCCGGCGTCGACCCGCGCTGGGGTGTGGATGGATTTCAGCTCTTCAAAAAGGGCATAGAGGAGTACGGGTTTATAGGCATGAAACTGTACCCGCCATGTGGTTACCGACCGGATAGTAAACTGTTAACACCTTACTATGAATATTGTAATGAGTTCGGCTTACCGGTTCTAATTCATATCGGCGAGACATCGCCAGTACTATCCTTCAGTGAAGCGATGCCCATGTACATTGATGAACCCGCAAGGAAATATAGAAATATTCCATTTATTCTCGCGCACGGTGCTGTCAACTATCAGGATCAATGTGTACGGCTGTGCAAGTACCGGCCAAATGTCTATCTTGATCTCAGTGGCGCGCAAAGTAAGGTAGCAAATATGGGTGAGAATAACGAGTTAGTGAAACTGTTTCGTAGCGGGATCAACCACAAAATAATTTTTGGAACTGATTGGCCGATTGTCAGCCGAACGAACATGAATCGTGGCTTAATTTCGATGTTATCAACCGACGAAGAAAAACCCTATATAACAACTTCTGATGCTCGGTTTGTGTTATCCGGAAATATGGAAAGAATACTTAGCAGGGCACATCTGGCACTGAAGGGAAATTACATAATTCAGAACAATGCGCCATGTGAAATCACAATGGCTTGATCGTCGTCGTTAGACAACTAAATATTTATTGAGTACATTACTATGCATAAACAATCTCAATCTGTTGGTATCGTCGATTTTCTCATGCATCGCGAAGAACGACATATAATTATTCATAAAAATAAAACGTCTTCTACGATTACTTTTGCGCAGTTGTACGAGAATATTCTACAGGCAGTTAGTTTAGTCCGCTCCGTGGGTGTATCCGCAGATTCAAGAGTCGCCGTCGTAGCAGAAAATAGCTATGACGCATTATTGATAGATCTCGTTCTGTTAAAAGTCGGATCAACGACAGTACAGGTGCCAGAAACTTCAGCCAAAGATATGATTACGCTTGTCGGCGAACATCGTCTGAATTATATAATTACAACTAAACAACACAAAAATATTGTTAACTTAAGTGATTATGCTGAAGTTATTACCGTATCCGATTTACTTGTCTATAAAAGGATAGAGTCGAACAAATATCCTGATGTCAACTTGACAGGAGTCCCGGCTATAATTTTTTCGTCAGGTACATCCGGTAAAATTAAGAAACTTTTGGTCAACGGACCAGGAATTATTTATCATGCCAACGCATTCTTTTCATTATTCGATGCCGAACCGGATGACCTGTTTCTTATTTTTCTTCCACTTTCTAACTATCAACAAAAACTTCTTATTTACGGGTGTATTCTTTCCGGAATCAATTTTTGCTTGACAGATATAGGCAATGTTTTGGGTGCACTCAAGAGCATTAAGCCGACTATGTTTCTTGCGCCGCCGATTTTTTATGAAACAGCGTGGAAGCTATCACAGGTGCCATTGACAGTGAGCGGTGGAAGCGAGCAGACGAATACAGGAATGGATAACAAAGAGGAACGCTTAAACAATTACTTCGGCGGTAACTTACGTATAGCTTGGTCAGGTATGGCGCCGATAGCACGTAATATATTGAAGAGTTTCCAAGAGTGTGGAGTTCCACTTTATGAGGCATATGGTATGACGGAATATGGGCCGATTACGGCTAATTCATTGTTGCATAACCGGTTTGGATCTGTTGGAAGTACAATCGTTCCGGGGAGTGTGTACATCGCCCATAACGATGAAATTATGGTGCGAACGAAATACTTGTTAACCAGTGGATACCTGGATGAGAGTCCTAGTGATGAGAAAAAAGTATATGTGGATGCTGAGACAATTGCTACGGGAGATATCGGATATATTGACGATGATGGTTATTTATTCATACGCGGAAGAAAGAAAGATATTTTGATCACGTCATCCGGTCATAAGATTCACCCGCAACTCATTGAACATGCATTTCATGATATCCCGAACGTTACTTACACAATATTAATGGGCAATGATCAACCTCATCTTGGGGTTCTTGTTATCGTCAATAAATCAGAACCGGATACAAAAAAACAGATCTCGAATAGAATTTGCCAATTGAACACCGGTGTATGCCGCATATTTCCCATTAGAAAGTGGTGTGTCCGAGAGGGTGAATTTTCTCCGGAAAATGGGATGTTGACCAGAAACATGAAACTGAACAGAACTAATATAGTCGAGAAGTATCAAGCGGATGTATTTTCTTAGTCTTAAAGAAAAAAATACGCATCGTTGATTATTATTTTAACAACAATTAGGAGAAGCCTGTGAATAATGAGATTGAAACTGAGCTGCAAGAGGATTATGGTCTTACGGACGAACAAATAGAATTCTTTTTTAAAAATGGTTACGTAAAACCGTTCAAAGTGTACGAGCCTGAGGAAATGGATGCTCATTGGAAAAAGGTTAGATTGCAAGTCTTAAATAGAAAAAATGCTGCCTATTCGGATAATCAAATAACAAATGATAAGTCGAATAATTTAGCGAACTATGATCGGCATCTGGACATTCCTTTTCTTGGCCAACATGTATGTAATCCCAAGATCGTTCACAAAGTAAGAAGTTTAATGGGTAAGAATTTGTTGTGTTGGAGATCTGAGTTTTTTTCCAAATACCCTGGCGACGCTGGCACTGACTGGCATCAAGCAAATACTTTTGCTGGTGTAGCTGGGAAACCGCATATTATATGGCCGGATGACTCAGACCGCAGGGGAACACTAACCGCTTGGTGTGCGTTTACTGATGCGATGAAGGACACTGCGTGTATGGCGATTATACCTGGTACGCACAATATGATGCATTACGACGAAGATAAGAGACTAATTTACAATCCTGATAAGAATAACAATATTGTTAAAAATGGTGTGCATCGTGGACTCTGGGGTTACGACTATCGGGATCTTCAGGTCGACCCAGATTGGGCTCCTGACGAATCTAAAGCTGTCTACCTAGAGATGAAACGTGGAGAGGTTATTATATTTTGGTCGACAGTTCTGCACTCATCATTGCCGCATCGTGGCTTAACAGATGAGATGCGCTTGGGATACTCATCACGTTACGTACCACCAGAAGTACTTATTCATTCGGATACTGACGTTCTAACCGAGTTCGGTGGAGAGGTCAGTCTTGAGAATTACGGCGCAGTCGTGGTTTCCGGAGAAAATGAATACCAGCACAACAGAATCAGAGAAAAAAATATGTTAGGCGAGCCGTTCATTCCCGCGTAGTGCAACTGTGCATGTCGGTTCCCATATGGGTTCCGGCTTATTGCAGACAGTGAATAGACAGTGCAGGACAGGAAGTAAAAGAGCCTGCATCAACATTTAACTACGCTATCACTGCGATTGTGCGTGTCTATTTAGTATTACATGAAACACTTATAGGTCTATGTATCTTGCCGTCTTGTGTGCATACATATTATATATAGCGCAGCACTAATGCATGACCAGAATGTTTCGCATATAACTTGATCCAATTCATATCTGATAAACATGATTGGGGTTGTCGGAATAACAGTTTTTTAATTAGATTATAGAGAGAATGGTATGTCTTTTATTGTTAATGATTTGTCATCTGGTGTTTCGACTCATCAAGATGCAATTACTATGATTACAGAAATTTGGAACGCACTCCTGCATATAGAAAATATTGGCCATCAGGAAGATTTTTTCGATAACGGTGGTAATTCGATATTGTTAATTGCGATGCTCGAGGAAGTAGAGAATCGATTTAAGAAATCAATCAATATGGAGGAACTTGCAGAAGGCGTAACAGTAGAGAAGGTCGCCAGTCTGGTAGTTTGATCTGATGATAACTGGCGAGTCAGATGTTCAGCTATGAGCATCACATCTAACCATTATGTTCGGTCTATTTTATTTAGCACTGATTAGAGTCTGATCATACCTACTTTTGTGAGTAAGTACTTTTGAATACAAAATGAGCTGCTCTGCAGTTCGTACTTCTGAGCAATTTTGAAACCTAGTTACATGTGCTCGCTATGGATTAAGTAAGAAGATTTTTTACGGACTCACTTCAGTGTATGAAACGATTCGGCGTTTAGAAGCATTTTGCTTGACGGATGTGGAATCGACGCAACACGAATTAGTACGACAGGAGCTGGTGTGGTCACAGAGTTTTGACTGTGGAAGCATAATGCAGTGCAATAAATATGATGAGACGATTACAATAAATATTTTTTAAATACGGGCGTTAGATTGACCTTTTAGAGTCAGGCTGATCGATACGTATTAGAGAACGCTCTGCGCGCATAAATTCTTACGAGTGCGATAAAGCGCATTGGTATGCACCGCACATAAACAAATACGAGGTTGCTTTGTATGACAGTTTTGAGTAAACAGGAAAACTTTACAAACTTGGCAAAAAGAAAGCTAGGCCATATGGAAACGGTAATGGCAATGTCGCAGAAATTTGCAGATGGGACAACGCAGGGTGCTCTCGTGATTACCGTGAGGGGTAAGATAACATTTAGCGCGCTGCTAGATGCAGCGGAGATTGTATTTCGTAAATATACGTTATTACGATGCATGATAGAAACGCATTTGGACGATCTCTATTTTGTTGAACACAACGATTTTAGTCGTATTGCCGTTAATTATAAGCAGGTAACGAGTTTTGATGACTGGGAAGATACGGAAGGTGAGTATCTGCATGATACAATTGATCATGTCAGTGCGCTTTGGCAACTGAACCTATTGAGCAAATCAGAAGATGAGCACAAAATCGTACTGGTTTTGCACCACGCGATTGTTGATGCAGACGCAGCTAAGGAGATCATTAGGGATTTACTCTGTTACACCGATGACATCATGCGCGACATACATGTTTCTTTTGATCCATTAGGGATGCCAGCTGCAGTTGACGACTTCCTTTCTCCATATTTTGGCACCTCAGCAGACGGGGCTATAAAGTGCAATCCGATCCCGTATCATATTCGTTCCTCTATAGGTAGTAGGCGGACGCGTTTTATGCACGACAAGCTTAGCGTCTCAGACTATTCTAATTTAGAAAATAAGTGCAAGAAGGATAACATATCAATTGATTCGGCTTTCGGTTCTGCCTTGTATTTAGCCGTGGTTTCGTCTGGACTTGCAAATCCACCTGTAGCGTTTAGAACAGCCGTATCATTACGTGAATATGCTGCCACAAAGCGTCCATTCATGAATGAGTTGGGTTGTTACATCGCGGTGGCAGACACGACACTAGAAGTAAAGAATCAGGACTTTTTGTTAACTGCAAATGAGTATTATAAGAAGCTACTTGTTAATACTATTAATCATTCTGTTAAGAAAAAAAACATCTCAACAGTTGATGTGTATAACAACATCAATAGTATGAAGACTGGGAATGATTTCAGTGGTTTCGCTATTACCAACACGGGTGAAATGAATCCGTCAGCAAAATTCGAGTGCTTCTCGGTGGAGGATGTATACAACATTACGAATAGGGTAGGTGGAAACAATGCTTTTGTACTTCAGGTGTCTAGCTTCAAAGGTGAGCCGAGGTTTATATTTGCATATGTTGACCCCTTACTACATAAAAACGTATTTGAAGAGTTATGTAAACATTTTAAACGCCACTTGGCTAACTACTATGAGGATGTGGTATGAATGAGGATAGATTTGAACGGGGAATGAATGCATTGCGTGAGGTGGACCCTTATGTGGCTGATAACATTCAAGAAACACTTAAAGATCTTTTTCCTGCAATGGCGAAAGTCACCATAGAATTTGTGTACGGTGATGTCATGTCACGAGACGGGCTGGACTTACGCACGCGTGAGCTTTTGAACGTTGCGATGCTAGGAGCAATGGGCACAGTTCCGGAACAGTTGGAGATGCATATTAAGGGTGCGTTGAATACAGGATCGACCCAGGCTCAAATTCTCGAGGTGATACTGCAGATCGCTGTTTATGCTGGGTTTCCCGCCGCTTTCAACGCACTGGGTAGTGCAAGAAAAGTCTTTGAATTACACTCCGAGTAAGCGTATACGTAAGCATCCGTCCAAACACACATGGCATACTGAATTATACCTCTCTAAACTGGTGCAGTTTTAATCACAAAGCATCAATAATGAGTACACATAAACAGTCAAGCAACGCAAAATGGATCTACATTCATAAGTAACATATCAATAGTTGACGTAGCCCGGCACTGATAACCTACTTACTCATACAGAGTTTTATTATAAATATTACCTAAAACAAAAACGTGCTTTTGACGAAGAGCAGGCTGTCTCATTTTTTTACAATACTTTTTGTAAGGTTAAGCCGCCTACAAAGCGAATTGAAATGCCACTAGCCTGCATAATTACAGTATAAAACTGTCTGCTACATATCACAGAAGGTGCCGATGCGTAGTGTGTAGCGCAACTGATAAAGGTGTTATCACGAAAATACTTGTTGAGGTTAATGATATTTAGCTTTATCGAGATCGAGTCGGCTTTCGAAAAGCCACCAATAGTTTACAACTTGTTGTTGAGCAATAATTTGCAGCTCTCCTCATATAGTGATGTCTTTCTTAGAATCACTATATGAGACGGCATTACTGCTAGGTAATACATCAAGAATATCTTGTGACAATAGTAATCAAATGTACTACTGTGAAAGCTAACAGGACAGCAATGAAAATAACTACATCATATTTTTTTAAGTAATTCATACCATAGATTCCGTGTTATGGAACTTATGGATTTATCATTGGATATACTGTAATACTTCATCGCTTTATAGAGATCTGTATCAACTTCTACATTTAATCGTCTAGTTTTGATTTTTTCATCGATTAATGATGTGTCACCTGATTGATTTAACGTGGTTTTCAATTATCTACTTCCTTGTGTATGCTTTTTTGCATTTTGATTAATCGCTCATTGCACTTCGCAATCCTAGCTTATATTAGCGCCATAAACTGCAAAAATAATTTGTAATTGATAATATCAATAATATCAATAATATCAATAATTTTTAACATATTCTGTGAATTCAAGTAGCTTATGTAACTCAATAGTCCGGAATAAAAAGTATAGCTGCGATAGTATAGAATTTTACATTCTGGTAAGAGTGAGAGGCACATATGAAAAGCTACAAGCAGCAAACCGAAGAGATACGATATCTAGTTCAGCGTATTTGAAAGCAGGTTCTACACAAGCAAATATATATTTGTTAATGGGTGTTCACATATCACCAATATCACGATAAATAAGTCGTAACAGTGGTTATCGTCCTAGACAGGCTCAAGATGCTATCAAAAAGCTCAAACGCGAATTTGTAAACGAACCTGGAAGGCTGTTAAACAGTTGGTACATGAAGTCTGGAGTCCAGAATAAGTTAGCTAATGGTTAACCGATAATAATTTAAAAGCGTACGTGCTGAATGTCTATATCACTTGATAATAGTTTGAAACACGAGTGGATTTTGTGACGAAGCTATCAAATGAGGCATTAAGCACAACAGAATCTATTGGAATATATAGCCATGTTTTATAAAAACCAGTGACTTCATTCATATCTATATTATCAAAGTCCCAATTAGTATAAAAATAAATAGCAAAGTTATAATAAATTTTTAGCTAGGTTGTTTCAAAATGAATAACTTCGTCAGGCTCTATTGTTGTCATAAAGAATCATTTGTGTGCACCGGAATAAAGCTAATATTTTCCCGGACTCTTTATTGGTTACGATAGCATCCCAAATCTGCGTAGATTTACCTAAATGCATAGCGTTAGCTATGCACTCGACTATACTCTCACGCGCTGTCCCTAGGTGATTTGTTTTTAATTCAATTGTAGTAAAACCAATGGCATCTTCTGGAAGATTGGAATAGCAGCCATATCCAGTGCAAGTATCCGCTAGGGAAACTACGCTCCCCGTATGAAGATATTTGTTTGGAGATAATAATGATTTGCTGACCTGCATTTCAGATTTAATAAGTCCCGAATTTACTGCGGTTACTATGATACCTAAATGACCTGGCAGATAGTCATGGCCAAATTTATTAAAGAATTCAGGGGTAAATTTATTGGTTTTCATTTAATTCCTAGGCATAAATAGTTTTACTTAAGCGTGCTGATCTCGGCCCTTAGAGGGTAAACTGTATTGTAGTCATTGCCATACTATAAAAGCGAACATATTCATTAACAGGTTCGTGATCGATATGACACATTGTTATATTATTGGAAGATCTCGGCCGAGGGTGTAAATGATTCTGTGTAACTTCCAGAGTTAAATGTAATTATTTATACGTGCTTAAGATACTATCATAAACCTATTCAGTGCAGGCTTCCAGTTTCTGATGGGTAATGTCTATATTTTGGATGCTTGTTGTGTTGCCAAATAAATAACTTTTTTTAGTTGAGTCATCCGTCATAAATAGTTTACGTTTTTTTATCGCCCTGCGAATAACTCTGTTCAGCGATTCGGTATCATTCGTTATGTAGATCGCTTTTCGTATATCGGGTGGGTAGTTAAACGACGTGTTCATATTCAGCCAGCGAGCACGCCAGGATTTTCTGATTTGCGGATACTTGTTTCCCAATGTTCAGCTAATTGCTCAAGAGCTGACAGTGCTTCATCTTCGGTCACTGATCGGTATATTTTCTTTAAGTTAGCGCAATGGCTTTATAGTCTTTCCACGGCACTAACTTCATTGAGTTACGCACCATGTGTACCAGGGTGAGCCGTATTTATCGTATCAGGAATGCCTTTTAGTCGTCTACGCAAGCAATGAGGATATTTTTCACACCTCTGTTTTGTAGTTCGGTATGCTATGTTTGTTGCAGAAATACTTTATCAACATAATTTATAATATAAATATGCAACAATTCTTGTGTTAAATCTGAAACTAAATTACTAATTAAATAGTTGCAACATTAAGTCTTACATCAAGATAATTATTTATAATATCGGCTACGGCTACTGGGTTTTCAATGTGTGGATAATGGCAGCTATCAGTGACGATTCGTATTGGGCATAACTTGTTATTTACATATTTATAATAGTATTTTTCATTAATGAATTTATCATGCTCTCCTTGTATGAAGCATACAGGGACAGTTATATTATTAATAATTGAAACCTCATCATAATAGTCTCCAGAAATAATTGACTTTCCTATTCCAGGTCTGACAATTTCATTTGTATTAAATATATTATGCTTTAATTTATCCAGTTCAACGACAGATAAATGTATTGGATCAATAAAACAGTTTGTTAGAAGATCTACCTCTGTCTCATTTAGTACGCCTTTAAACACATTGCCGTCTGATGGGTCAGTAAATGCTTCTGATATTGTCTCCTGATTAAAAGGTGGAGAGCAAATACAAATTAGTCCTTCAAGGTTTTCATCAAGAAAAGGCACTGATTCAATCGCGACATGACCGCCAATGCTATGTCCTACTATTGTATATTCCTCAAGGCCTAAGATAGATATAAAGCTCACTAAAGATGAAATGTATTCCTTGATAGAGCAAGAGTTATTTTCGGGCACATCAGATTCACCATGCCCATTAAAACTTAGAGAAATTAATCTGGTATTTTTATTCAGTAATTGAAATAATGCTTCATATGCATTCGCAGAGGAAGAGTTCCCATGAGTACATAATAATGTATGGTCATATGTAACTGGCTTATACTCTAAATATGATACTGTAGAACCATTTATTTCTATTTTGTTTTCATGAATATTCATATTCTGAGTGCACCATAGACTTATTGTTTACGTTAGAAAAATCGTATTTTTTGTTTATATAATTTGATAATGAGTCCAAGCAATGATGGCCTAAAGTCAAATATTCAACATATAAATCTGGCCTCAAGAGAATAGTAGAGCCATTTGTTACATTGTATTTTGTTTCTATACTTCTGCTTTCATCAACTATAACTTGTATATCAGCATCAATATTATCAGTAACAAAATCTGTTATAATAATGAGCTGCATATATCTCCTGTAGCTTTTAAATAAACTGGTAATTTTACCAAGTATATCAGTGTATAAAACTTCTTTCGTAAGAAAAAATATCGAAGAATGTTTGCCTGAAAATGCACCACCTGTTTCTGATAAAGTATTAATGTCGTGTATAAATGGCAATAAACAGTTAACTTTAAGTTCGTTTTTAAAGATCAATTCATTTGCTTTATTATAGTGCTGTGACAATCCAGAGCCAGAATACATTGTGTTTTGAATATGCTTTCTATTCGACATTAACGGCAACCACTTAAGTTCATCGTCTATCGAATGCCTATCTAATCTTGCTATAAGTGATGTGGATAGATCGGTTTGTTGTATCAAACGCAAAGCTATCATTCTACGTTCGGTTTCATAGCTATCAAGGATGTCATGTTTAGATACACTTTTAAGGCAATAATATAATTTCCAAGCTAGATTAAATACATCACCAAAGCCTGTATTCATGCCAAAACCACCCAGTGGGCTAAATGAATGACAGGCATCGCCAGCGAGATAAACACGATTTGATGCATATTTCTCGGCAAGTCGATTATAAAAAGGTGAAGATGACGACCAGATTAAATCTGATATAGTTAAATCGGCAATATTGTATTCATCTATCAGGTATTTAAAGGTATCTATATCAGGGCACGACTCACTAACATGCTTTCCGTGTTTGTTTGCAACAATTCGATGATAGCCGCCACCAAGTGGCAAAATTATTATGAATCCTTTTTCAGTGGTAAAATAATGGCCTTGATCAAGTGGTTTATTCCACTTTATCTTAAGGTCTGCAAGAACAAAATGCATATCATAATCATGTCCGATAAAATCATGATTTAGTATTCTACGTGTTACGCTGTGAGATCCGTCACAACCGACAACATATTTATAGTTATCTATGCTAGTTATTTTATTCTTATCTACTGTTTCTACAGATACATATTCATCATTTCCAACAAGATCGTTTAGACAAGTTCCATACTCTATTTCGTAATCATTATCGATTAGTGCATCACACAAAACCTGCTCTGTCTCAGGTTGAGGCAACATCAAGTAGTATGGCGATGCACTGTCTAAACGAGACATATTGACATTAAATATTTTCTTATTATCGAGGTAAATATTTAATTTATTCGTTTCATGCCCTTTACGAATTACTGATTTATCCAATCCTAAATTATTTAGTATTATCAAAGACAAAGGATTAATAGTTAACGCTTTAGAGCCACTAGCACTGCTTATTCGTTTATCAATAATTCTAAAAGACACGTTATAACGTTCGAGCAAAAGAGCCAACAACATGCCTGTTGGACCAGCTCCTACAATAAGTACTTCATTATTGTTGTTCATTGTTATTAATTATGTATTTGATTTTTTTAGAATACTTTCCGGATAGCGGTCGCCCGATATAGAATCTTTGTTAAAAGTACTTTCAACCTCGCGAATTATATCATTATCAAGCTTTATGTTTTTACTTTCAAAATTTTCAAGCAAATATTTTTCCTGTTTTGTACCAGGAATTACAACGATATTATCACTTTTAGAAAGTATCCAAGCCAATGCTAGTTGGGATGTTTTTATATCAAGTGATGCACTGATATCGTTTATTTTATTTACTAATTTAATGTTGTTATCATAGTTGTCACCATTAAAACGCGGCAATTTAGTTCTGAAGTCTTTATCACTTACTGCAGTATTCATATATTGTTTTGTTACTTTTCCCGTCAGAAAACCTCTGCCCATAGGGCTAAATGCCACTATTGTTATATCTAACTCTTTACACAGAGGCATGATTTCGTCTTCTATATCACGTGTCCATAAAGAGTATTCACTTTGTATGGCAGATATTTTAAGTGTCTTATTTGCCTCTCTCAATGTCTCAGGCGAAACTTCACACAACCCTGCGGCTTTTACCTTGCCTGAATCAATAAGTTCTTTTATAGAACTTAATGATTCCTCTAAAGTAATATTCGGGTCTTTACGATGTAAGTAATACAAATCAAGGTAGTCAGTACCAAGTCGCTTCAATGAATCATCGCAAGATTTATGTATATACGATCTACTACCATCTAAAATAAGATTATATTTGTCATTAGTATCACGTTGAATTCCAACTTTTGATGCAAGGTGAATATTTCCCCGTTTTTTACCTAGCTTTTTAATGAACTGTCCTAATAAAAGTTCATTTTTACCATGCCCATACATATCTGCAGTGTCGTAATGCCGATAACCGATATCATACGATCGTTGAAGGGTCAATAATGATGCTGCGTCATTAGTATCACCATAAAATTCGCTCATACCCATACAACCGAGACCAACCTCGGGGAAAATTTTGTTGTTCATTTTTATACTCATATCGACTCCAGTTAATTATTGTTTTTACCAGTCTGTAATTAAATACTTATTGTCCATATATCGCTTATTTGAAACTATCATTGAGCCATATTTTGTTATTTCAATCATAGGCAGGTCAGATGTGTCATCTCCATATGCGAAGCAAACATCCAAATCAATGTCATTAGTCTCAGCATATTGCTGAATTGCTAGAGCTTTGCCCGCACCTATACAGGGAGCTGAAGCCAGTTCACCTGTATAGCAATTATTTTCTATAATTAGGTTTGAGCACAGAATATCATCGCACCCAATTTTATTTGCTATAGGCCTTAGTACAGCATCGAAGGACCCGCTAACTAAAACAATGCTTACATCATTAGATATGTGCTTATTCAAAATATCCATTGTTTCACTATTATACAAATTATTATATGACGATACTTTTTCATACCATTCATTTGCTTTTGAGAACATTAATTCAGTTGGTATTCCGCGAAAGATTGTATATAAATACTTATTAATATCTTCTCTCTTGTAATTTTCAGCCATCATTCTACTGATAGTTTCTATATAATTTGAATAAATATCACTGTTATATTTAATAAATAAACTTTTTGAATGCTCCATAAAACTGAATGCGCTTCTCGTGTTTATTATTGTTCCATCAACATCAAAAAATGCAATTTTATTATTTTTCATAATCACGCGTTACATATAATATTTATTAAGTAACAGAAGCAGAAGCAAGAATTGTTTCTCTACGACTTGTTACTTTGTGAGGAAGAGTTTCATATTCCATAATCGAAGTACAAACCACACTATTTTTTTGAATTATCTCAATGTTAGAAGTGTATTTGCATCTACCTTTTTTACTGTTTTCAATATGAGAAATGTAAAATCTTATTATAGTGCTAACTGGGAACGCATAGTCATGAAAAACCACATCACCCCTGGTCCATGCAAATGACATTATTTCTTGTTCATTATCAGAAAAAAATTCCTCGGTGACAGCAAGAAACATCTGTCTACATGCTTCAGTTAACAACATGCCTTGCAAGTGCTGTCCGGTAATATGATCTGACATTAACTCGTTTTCATCGTCGATATGAATATTAGACTCATATGTATTCTTATCTGTTTCAATAGGCATTGATATCATTGAGTTTCTTGCGTCTATTTTATGAACGTGCCTTCTTTGACATTTTTTTACTTCATTAAACAGTAAGTAACTTCTTAGGCCGCTATTTTCTGCATCATTTATAAGTTGATTTATCCCGTGTTCAGAGACCCCTTGTCCTAGGTCGTATTTTATATTTTCAACATAAGGAACTCTTTTATGTATAATTTCTTTTACGTCGTCATATAAAATAACCATTTCATTTTTAGCAAAATCTACGAAACTATTTCCAACAATTGTCATGATTTTGTACATTATTAATGCTCCATTTATTAATGATACAATAATTTAGGTGTCTAAATTAATATAACAAATATTAGTTTTAATTTATATTAAACACACATTTGAGTATTGGTGGATTTGGGCTTTTGTGCTAATGAGTTGTTACTCATATTGTTGAATTATATTCAAATTCATATATATTTAATTCATATGTTGATAATGTAACCGAAATTGTGGCATATGGAACTGGTAGGTGGTTATAAATAAATATGCTTATAAATACTGTAGTTTAATTTTAAGTAGGTTTAGTTATGAAGTGTTTTATTGGGGAATTATCGAATACCGATAGTACATATACTATAAGCAATTTGAAAATATAGCGATGACACGCTCTGAAATAAAGCTGTTTACAGATGTACTGAGTTATGTTGCCAGTGTCGCTATTGTTGTTTCAGTTGTTTATATACACAAAATATTATTTGTTAAATATATTCCGACTTATGGTGGTGTACTAGCAAGCATAATATTTATCATAACAATGTCATACGTTGTCATGCCAATCTTATTAAGGGTAAAGTTATACAGGGCTGGAGTTAAAATAGAAAAAAAGCATAAAAAAAACTCAAATATCACAATTGAATGATATGAGCATTTAAGATCAGGTTATTTCACGTGATAGTGGAAGGCTTAGATATAATTATAATCTGTTCGTGCAGGCATAAATTAACGTAAACACTATATTTAATTTTTTACGTGTAAATATTCATTGAGAATCCTAGTTACATTGTTTCATTTTTGAATGGCTACCTGATTCTGTGTGTCTAATTTAGATGAAAATATTTATCTTACTCAAAAATATTTGGCAATCGTTGTAAGTAGTTAGTATTGCAACTGAAACTATAAATTAAATAACCCAGTTGGTCTTTTGGGACGGATGCTATGTTTTTCCGCTATTTGATCATTGCTACAAATGCAAGGGACTGGGTATCTTGCCGAGCAATACTGAGTTGGCGAATATATCGAGAAGTGTAGTAAACAGGGACTGAGATAATGAAAAATTGGCAAGAAAATTTGTTAAGTACTACAGGGAGTTTATATAGTGAGCATGATGTATTTGATAAGATTAAAGATGCAGCTAACATACTTGGATTTGAATACTGCTCATATAGGTTGCGTGCTCTGCTTCCATTCTCCAATCCTAAGACCTTCGCTATCAGTAACTATCCCGTTGCATGGCAACAACATTATGCCGATGCAGAAAATATGTTGATTGACCCAACTGTTCTTCACAGACTCCGTACACAAAATACTCTATTGTGGAATGACAATGTGTTTGCACAAACACAAACTTTGTGGGATGAGGCCCGGTCACACTGCTTGTGCGTCGGCTGGGCACAATCCAATCTAGACGAATATGGTGCCGTTGGAATACTTAGTTTGTCTCGATCAAACGAGCTACTGAGCGACGCTGAATTGGCGTCCCGTGAACCTGAGATGCGTTGGCTGGTTAACTTCACTCATCTGAACATGTCGAGATTTTTCACTGATAAGTTCAGATTGCATACAGATTATCATCTGACTACAAGAGAAGTTGAAATCATGAAGTGGACTGCAGACGGGAAGACCTCAGGGGAAATCTCGGACATCTTATCTGTGTCGGTAAACACAGTAAATTTTCATATAAAAAATGTAATTTCTAAAATGCAAGTGGCGAATAAGACTGCTGCCGTCGTTCAGGCTGCAATGTTTGGCTTGTTGAATTGAAGAAGTAACTGTAATTATTGCCTGAGTTAATGACGTCTATAACTCGGAATGAACATGAATTAAACATGAATCCATTAATGTTTTGACCTAGATTGGAGATATTGTGAAAGATACATTAGATGATCTGCTAACACTAATACAAGAAGTATCGCACTTGTATACTAGTAATAAGAGGAAGGTGAAAGAAGTAATTGATGCGTATCCATTCGACCTCGCTAGTCTAGATGAATTCCTGGAAGATCCAAAGGGTATGCCTTACGGGCGTAGGCTATTGTACAACGATGGCGAGGTTGAAGTTATCTTAATGAATTGGGATATCAACAGCAAATGTCTACCGCACGATCACGGCGAGTCGGAGGGTTGGGTTAAGATATTAAAAGGTTGTGCGTCTCATGGGTATTATTCAAACACTAATATAGTGCCTAAGCTGACCAATGAAGAACTCATTAATGAAGGCGCGGTGATATTTGCACCCAAGAATTTAGTTCATCATATGGCGAATAAGATGGAGAATTCTCTCGTGACGTTACACTTTTACTTTCCTCCGATATCGAATATGGAAGTATTTGATATCGACGCCGCACGTGCTGCTATTGTTTCATCTGATTGCGGTGCTTGGTGGCCAGAATCGCGTGAGCAACTGTTCAAATCTCGCTCATTGAAATGTGAATGATATGCTGGTCGAATTGGAAAGTAGAATACCTCGCTGAGGGATAGGTTCAGCGCTAAATTCTTTAATGTTTTGCAAAAAAAGGCTGCGCGGAAATAATGCTTAGCCAACAAAATACGGTTAAATAAGTATGACGATCGACACATTAGAACAGGCATTTTATACTCGTAAAGCGGGCAGTGCAGACGTAGTAGATATAATCAACAAAGGTGTTAATGGCGATCTATACGAACTGATTTTAAAATTCCAATTTATTTCATTCAATAGTTTTTTAGCGGAAATAAATAATCCAGAAAAATTATATGCTTTTTATGTATGCAGAGACAGAAACGATGATCTTATTGGTTGGGCTTGCTGCTTTAAGTTTCACGAACGTCTTGGATACTCGGGTTCTGTACAATTAGTCATGGATTTATACAAACCGATATCAGCGCTAGGTTGGGAAAATTATCTATATCAATCCTGTGAGGAAGAATGCAGGAGGCGGGGTGCACATGTGATTGTCAGTTTCGTCCACAGTAATATGAAACAGTTGATGGATTGGCACCATGATAACGCTTTTGAAGCGTGCGGCAATATAGACTTAGTTTCCGCTGATAAAATGCACGTCTTTTCTAAAAGATTACCTAAATGATTAGGCTAGCCGATGTCAGTGATGTGAGTGCTATGGTCGAGGTATACAATCAGTCTATTGAAGACCGTGTCTTTGCCAATTGCGACGACTTGCATGGCAGTAGCGACGCATTTACGTCGCTTTATTTCGGCAATAACAATAGATACGTTGTTCTTGTGAGCGAGTCCGGTATAAATGCAAATGTAGTTGGCTGGGCGGCGATAAAAAGATTTTCGGCGAGATCATATGATACTTCGATAGCTGAAGTCGCCGTATATATCAGGCGCGAAAATAGATCGGCTGGAACCGGCATCCGACTATTTCGAGAGTTGATCATACAAGCTGAAAAATGTGGATTTCAATCACTAGTGGCGATTATCCTTGGTAGGAACGTTCAGAGTTTACGAGGGTGCAAGTCGTGTGGTTTTAAAGAGAAAGTAAGAATGCGAGCGATCGCCAATGTTTATGGGGAAGAGGAAGATATAATATGGATGCAGAGAATGTTAACTTGAATGTGGCAGACGTGAAATTATTTGTGGATGATTCGTACCAATTAGGAACATTCCGTGACAATGAGGATTCACTTAGGCGGTTAAAGAAGCAGGCATCAGTTGCAAACGATCTGGAATTTGAGCACATACATGCCGCTGGGCTGGAACCAGGTGCACGGGTGATGGATTTGGGCTGTGGACCGGGTATCATTTCTACGGAGATTGCATCCAGAAGCAATCCAAGAAAGCTTGTTGCCGTAGACTGTAACGATAAAAGTCTCTCTGAAACACGTAGTCAATTTGAACGGGCAGGGATTGTTGGTGCAGAGGTGAAAAACTTCAACGTGTATGATGAAAATCTTTCTTCGCAAGGACCGTTTGATTTTATCTATTCTCGTCTGGTGTTCCAGCATTTATCTGATCCTATTCGTGCGCTGGCAAATATCCGTGGGTGTTTAGCCGATCAAGGCCGCTTCTGTATTTGTGATATAGATGATCGCTGGCTTAACGTTGTTCCGGAGACCAATGAGTTTAAGAGCTTCATAAAGCGTGTTCGCGACGCCCAATCCAATCGCGGTGGAGATCGAGGTGTTGGAACGAAATTGCCGCACTATCTAAAGCAAGCAGGATTCACGGATATCAAAAGCAGCAGTTTACTCGTCACGACTGATTTGATAGGTAACGAAGCATTTTTTGACTTGGTATTTGGTTACAAACTTGAGGTAATACCCGAGTCTGAGCTGGAAATTGCGACCCATGAGTTGGGGGTTATTAAGGACAGTATATGTTCAAGCAATGGCTGGGCTGGCTTAGGGGTATTTTTTGTGTCTGGACAACGCTAAAGTTACTCGCGCACAATGACTTCTGCGGTGTAATAGATTTATGTCCAATCGCACCTTTTCATTTTTGTTATTATTTCGGCTGCGAGTGTGGAATGAGTATTAAATTTTACTCCTTCGTACGCTAAACTATTTTTATGTAAGGTACGTTTGGGCATAGCTTGTTAAGAATTATCTTAATAAATAGAGGGTATGAAATTTATATGGACACAAGTGAAAAGTTGGAAATACTACAAATAATTGATCCCTCTGCGTACGTGGCTCCTAATGCAGTGATAGAAGGTAATGTAACCATCGGTCCCGAGTCGGTTATTTCCTACGGTGCGGTTTTAATTGCTGACGGCGGCACCATAACGGTTGGACGGAACACCATTATCATGGAGAATTCTGTAATTCGAAGTTCGAATTATAATGATTGTATAGTTGGCAACAATGTCATGGTCGGCCCGCACTGTCATTTGAGCGGCTGCCATATAGAGGATGAAGTCTTTATAGCAACCGGCGTTTCCGTTTTTAATGGAGCTTACGTAAAGTCATTGTCAGAGCTAAGAATTAACTCTATCGTACATGTTGGCACGTATATGGATGAGGGGACCACGCTCCCTATCGGCTGGATTGCTGTCGGTAATCCGGCTCAATGCTTCCCTCCAGATAAACATGAGGAAATCTGGCGTCTGCAAAAAACGCTCAATTTCCCGAAGAATGTATTTGGTATTTCACGTCCGAACAACTCCACTGATAGCTTGATCAAACAAATGACAGACAAGTACTCAAGCTTTATTCTCACTAAACGATCTTAAAGAATACACTGAGGTGACTCGGAACTTTCTGAGAGAGTTAGGACTATGATGTAATTTTTTTTCTTACACGCCAGGATGTCTGTTGTAGAACCTGTGTCGGCAACATAAGTACAAATAATGGGCTCAATCGATTTATCTTACAGTAGCAAAGAAAAGGTACAAGGCCAGTGGATACTGTTCTGTATGGTACACAATATTGAGAACTTAATAAATTACGCTACGCTGGCTGTATAGATGTAGAAAACTATGGCTTTATTGAATTTTTCTGCAACCTCGTTATGTTTCACAAAGGTATTGAGTAAAGTAAGCGTCCAGTAAACCCCACCTATTATTAATATCATCCTCTTATAAACTGCCTGCTATTCAAAAATAGCGGAGCAGATAATGACGAAAGGTAAACGGCGTAGCCAGCAAGAATGGCAGTCTATTTTTCAGCAGCAAAAAGAAAGTGGTTTAAATGTTCAGATTTATTGTGAACAACATGATTTATGCAGCAAAACATTCTATGCGCACCGGCGTAAGGTATTGACCAGTCATAAAACACCTCTGCCAAAATCACAATTTATTAAAATACAAAATAAACCTGGATCAACAAATCTGGAAAATGAGTCATGCATACTGCATTATCAGGATTGTAAAATTCATATTCATGCTAAAACCGATGCAAACTGGGTCGCTCAAGTGATGAAGGCTTTATCATGAAGATTTTTGTCGATATAAATGAAGTCTATTTATATCGTGATCCAGTGGATTTTAGAAAAGCGATTAATGGTTTGTCGTTAATTGTCGAACAGCAAATGCAATTATCCCCCTTTATTGACGCACTGTTTGTTTTTTGTAATAAAAAACGAGACAAACTAAAAGTGCTGTACTGGGATAAAACAGGTTTTTGTCTATGGTACAAGCGCCTGGAAAAAGAAAAATTCAAGTGGCCACGTAAAAATAAAGACAGGGTCATGAACCTGTCTGAAGATCAGTGGCAGTGGCTGCTGTCGGGTTACGACATTAATCAACTTAAAGGGCATCAACCGTTGCAATTTACAAGTTGTGTTGAGTAACAGGTACAAAATAAATAGCTAATTCTGATGTGTTTTCTGGTAAAATACGCGCCATGAAAACGGCATTAGAAACGCTACCATCCGACACGAAAAAACTGCAAGATATTGTATTAGATTTGCAGCTAAAGTTATCTTCAAAAGAGGCTGATCTTGAAAATAAAGACTCAGAAATCACTCATCTCAAACAACAATACCAGCACATCCTCGAGCAATTCCGTTTAGCGCAACAAAAACAGTTTGGTAAAAGCAGCGAAGTTAGTCTGGATCAATTGGGTTTGTTTAACGAGCCAGAAGAAATAGAAGAAGAGTCTAATCAAGAACAAGAAAATATAGGCTACACACGAAAAAAACCAAAACGTAAACCGCTGCCCAAAGACCTGCCACGTGAAACGATTATTCATGACCTTGCAGAAGCAGATAAGGTTTGTGGTGACTGTGGCAATGAGCTGCATAAAATGGGCGAGGAGAAAAGTGAGCAGCTGGAATTTATTCCAGCACAAGTTAAAGTGATCGAACACATCCGGCCAAAATACAGCTGCCGTTGCTGTGAACAGAAAGGGGTAGCCGTTGATATAAAAATTGCGCCTGTTCCCCTATCGCCACTACCTAAAAGTTTTGCTACGCCCTCCTTGTTAAGTCAGATCATTACCAGCAAATATCAATATGCGCTACCTCTGTATCGCCAGGAAAGTCTATTTAAGCAATATGGCATTGAATTAAGCCGAAAAACCATGAGCAGCTGGATGTTAGTTATCACGCCGCTGCTGATGCTTATTTATAACAAGATGCAGGCTATTCAATTACAACAGCGTGTTATCAATGCGGATGAAACACCGCTTAAAGTGATCCATGAAGATAAAAATAAATGTTACATGTGGGTTTACTGCACCGGCACCGATTCACCCGATACATGTAACGTAGAAGACAAAAATAAACCGCCGAATATTGTGTTGTATGATTATCAAAACAGCCGATCGGGACATTGTGCCAAAGATTATCTGCGCGGTTTTAACGGTTATTTGCAAGCGGATGGCTATGTGGGCTATGAGCAAACCGATGCGACACTGGCCGGCTGTTGGGCGCATGCACGTCGAAAATTCATCGAGGCTCAGACTGTACAGGTAAAAGGAAAAACAGGTAAAGCCGACTGGGCAATTAATCATATCCAGAAACTGTACCGCATAGAAAAAGAAATCAAAGATAAAACCGCGGAAGAAAAACAGCGTATTCGAAAAGAACAGAGTGAGCCGCTGCTTGAACAATTTAAAACCTGGCTGGATAAATCAGCACAGCATATGCTGCCGAAGTCAGCCATAGGCAAGGCCATTAGTTACAGTATCAGACAATGGCCCA